>Ga0194053_10000034_pt1 | contig 93518 bp, 53 predicted proteins | sample SepL228m_MetaG_FD_161684 | JGI IMG/M metagenome (GOLD analysis project Ga0194053, IMG submission 161684) | Anoxic zone freshwater microbial communities from boreal shield lake in IISD Experimental Lakes Area, Ontario, Canada - Sep2016-L227-8m | ecosystem: Environmental > Aquatic > Freshwater >...
TATAAAGTAGGAAAAGAAGGTTTATATTTTATACCAAAATCAAATAAATCGGTAAAATTAACCATGGGAGAAAGTTCAAGTTCTGTTCGTTCATTATTAGATATAAGTTTTTACTTAAAATATGCTGCTGAAAAAGGCGACATGTTAATAATAGATGAACCAGAATTAAATCTTCATCCAAGTAATCAAAGAAAACTTGCAAAATTAATAGCTCGTTTAGTAAATATTGGAATTAAAGTCTTTATCACAACTCACAGCGACTATATTATAAAAGAATTAAATACATTAATTATGTTTAATAAAAAGAAAGATGAAGATAATTCTATGCACCTGATGAATAAGTTCGGTTATAAAGAGACAGAATTAATCAATCATGAACAGGTAAAAGTATATATATCATGTAAAGAAAAAGTTCAATTAGACGGGAAGTTAAAGAAAACTACAGTGCAAACATTAATCCCTGCGGAAATTGATGATTTTTATGGAATAGAAGCGCAGAGTTTCGATAAAACTATAGATGAAATGAATACAATACAGAAATCAATTATTTTTGGGAGAAAATAAATATGCCGCATACAGTGCTGAGAGCTGTTCTTAATAATGGTAGATTTGGTGATATAAGAAATCATTTAGCTATTTTAAAAGAATCTGGTCGAGATGCTGAATTAAAATTAATTAAAATTGATAATGTGCCGCATAATGCTGTGTTATTATCATTAGATGGTGTAGATACACAGACATTATTTAAAGGTGGAAATGGTCAAAATAAGAGATGCGATTATCTTTTAATTACTGGTGATATATTATATTTTATTGAGATGAAAACAAGTTCAAGAGCACCAGAGAAATATTATGATGAATGCATACAAAAATTTAATGCAATTGAATGCATAACTGATTATATTGATAGTGTGCTTGTTAAATTTTATGGCAAAGTTAAAATATTTAATCCATTACTAAAATGTTATACCTTGTTATATAAAGCAACACCTATCGATAAACAATTAACAAGTCAAAAACCAAAAGCTGAACCAATGAATAACACACCAGAAATGATGCTGACATTGCCTGTAGAAAATAATTCAACAATAGATATAAATGAATTAAGCAATTAACAGTGAGGATAAAATGGTATTTACCGAACTTAACAGCGTGGAATATTTCGTCGTTCGACAGTTAACCGGTGTTAACCTGAACCAGGTTAAGGCTGGGATGATGAATGAGGAAGCAGTACCTTACGGCGATAGCGCGCAATGGAGATATGTGCAGCCGGAATTGCTGGTAAGGTCAATAACCGATGTATTGCTGGAAAATGAATTGAAAGCGGCATTAATACGTCTGAACCCGGCAATAGCAGCAAATCCAGAATATGCCGAAAATGTGATAAACAAACTTCGCGCTATCCTTATCACTGTCAACAATGTCGGCCTGGTGCGCGCCAATGAAGAGTTTGCACGCTGGTTATGTGGAGAGATATCATTACCAATCGGCAAGGACAACGAGCATGTTAATATTCGTCTGATAGATTTTGATGAGATAAAGAATAATTCATTCATATTGACCCGCCAGTTTAATATAAGAGCGATGGAGACAAAAATCCCTGATATTGTGATGTTTGTAAATGGGATTCCGTTAGTGGTGGGTGAGGTGAAAACCCCGGTACGCCCGGCGATAACATGGTTTGACGCCGCCCATGATATCCATGCCGTGTATGAAAATAGTGTGCCGCAGTTGTTTGTGCCCAATGTATTATCCTTCGCCACCGAAGGAAAAGATTTATATATCGGTGGTGTCCGCACCCCATTAGAGTTCTGGTCGCCATGGCGGTTGGAAGATGAAAAAGATACACTGCACCATTTTGCCGGTTTACAGGATGTCGCCGGTCAATTAACCCACCTGTTAAAGCCATCTACCTTGCTGGATATATTGCAATATTTTACGATATACGCCACCAGTGGCAAGAAGAAAAAGATTAAGGTAGTTTGCCGATACCAGCAGTATGAAGGCGCAAATGCCATTGTCGAACGAGTGAAAGAAGGTAAAATAAAAAAAGGCTTGATTTGGCATTTCCAGGGTTCCGGCAAATCGTTGTTGATGCTGTTCGCCGCGCAAAAAATGCGCAAACAACAGGAACTGGGTAACCCTACAGTCATGATAGTAGTTGACCGGGTTGACCTGGACACCCAGATAGCGGCTACCTTTAATACTGCCGAAGTGCCGAATATGGTAACCACCGACAGCATAAAAGTTCTTCACGACCTGCTGGAAAAAGATACCAGAAAAATCATCATCACCATGATTCACAAGTTTAAAGAAGCATACCCGGACATGAATACCCGGGATAACATAATTGTAATGGTGGATGAAGCCCACAGAACACAGGAAGGTGACCTGGGTAGAAAAATGCGATCTGCACTGCCCAACGCATTTTTGTTTGGATTAACCGGAACACCAATAAATAAAGCCGATAAAAATACCTTCTGGGCATTCGGTGCCGAGGAAGACAGCAGCGGATATATGAGTCGTTATACCTTTCAGGAAAGTATTCGTGATAATGCCACACTGCCATTGCATTTTGAACCGCGTCTGCCAGATTATCATATCGACAAAGAAGGGATGGACATTGCATTCAAAGAGATGGCGAATGACCTTAACGAAACAGACCGTAATAAACTGAGCAAAAAAGCGGCAAAAATGTCGATATTCCTGAAATCGCCGGAACGGGTGCAAAATATCACCATGGATATAGTGGAACATTTCCAAAAGCATGTAGCACCAGAAGGTTTCAAAGCGATGATAGTCACCCCTGACCGTGACGCCTGTGTGTTATATAAAAAAGAGTTAGACGAATGGATGCCAACAGAAGCAAGTGCCGTTGTCATAAGCACCACAGCGAATGATGAATTGGATTTTAAGATAAAATACGCGATGGACAAAGACCAGCAGGAAAAGGTGATAGAAAAGTTTAACGACGTTGATTCTCCGTTAAAGTTTTTGATTGTCACCGCAAAGTTGCTTACTGGTTTTGACTCGCCGATTTTGCAAACCATGTACCTGGATAAATCGTTGAAAGACCATACTTTGCTGCAGGCGATTTGTCGTACCAACCGGCTATTCCCAAACAAGACATTTGGACGTATAGTGGATTATTTCGGTGTGTTTGATGATACAGCAAAAGCACTGGCATTTGACGAAGAATCAGTGAAAGCGGTTATCAGCAATCTGCAGGACTTGCGCGATAAACTGCCACAACAGATGGCGAAATGCCTGTCGCATTTTGAAGGATGCGATAGAACCGCAGAAGGTTTTGAAGGTTTGCAGATGGCGCAGGACTGTATAAATACCAATGATAAGCGTGACGCCTTCGCGAAAGACTTCATTTTATTGGCAAAGATATGGGAATCACTGTCGCCGGATGATGTGTTGAAAGATTATAAAAAAGATTATAAATGGCTGTCGCAGGTTTATATCTCAGTAAAACCTGGCAGTGATGACAATGGCAGATTATTATGGCATGCGTTAGGCGCGCAAACCACCGCGATAATTCATGAGCATATTCATGTGACCGGCATTAACCAGGACATGGAAGAATTGATTCTGGATGCGGAGATAATTGACAATCTGATGAATACGAAGAATCCAAAAGATGCTGATAAGGTTATAAAGATATTGATTAGCCGATTTGGCAAGCATGGTAACGACCCAATATTTAAAAATCTGAGTGAAAGACTGGAAGAATTAAGAGATAAAGCAGAACAGGGATTGATGAACAGTATAGATTTTATCAAGCATCTTTGTGAAATAGCAAAAGAAACATTGCAGGCAGAAAAACAGAATGAAAGCGAAGAACAGCAGAAATCGGCAAAGACGGCATTAACAGAGCTATTTCTGGCAATTAAGACAGATAAAACACCGGCTATTGTTGAACGGATAGTAAATGATATTGATGAAATTGTTCGGTTGGTGCGCTTTGACGGCTGGCAAGAAACCATCACTGGTGTCAGAGAAGTTCAACAATCTTTGCGCAAAACGTTGTTAAAATACAAATTACACAAAGATGTCGAACTATTCACCAAGTCATATGAATATATCAAAGAATATTATTGAACTTGATGTAAAGGTACAAACCAATGAACCCAACCCTGAGTATTTTCCCAAAATTTTTCAATAACCTTTCGCTATTGGAATTGGCCGGCTTGATTCGCGATGTCGGTCTTGACACCACGAACCTGGTAGTGCGGGGTGGTTTTTGGGTGTCACCAGAGAATATCGCTACCGAGTTGCCAGTATTTATGCGCAGCATGGCTGCCGAAGGGTTGCAGGTAAAATTTGCCACCACCGGCTATTCGGCGCGGGAACTGGTGCTAAACAGCGACCCTTTGAAGATTATGGCGGATAACGGCATCGAATATTTCCGCATGGGTTATTTTAGTTATGACCGCGATGTGCATGGTGCCATTACTGGCGCACGCGCCGACTTATCGGAATTGGCTGCGAAATGCGCGGCGGCAGGTATCCGCGGAGTATACCAGGTGCATCACGGTACACTTATCTCAAATGCATCTGCAGCATATATGGTATTCAATGGATTATCATCAAAATCTTTAGGTGTTGAACTTGACCCGGGAAACCAATGTTACGAAGGTTGGGAGAATATAAACCGTTCAATTAACCTGCTGGGTGACTATTTCTGCGCCATGGGGATTAAAGATACAATAATGAAGCGAGATACCACAAAAATAAACACATCCTCAAAAGGCTGGTATCGCGAATTCGTGCCATTGAATGAAGGTGTGATTGACTGGTATGAAATAGTTCGGGCATTGAAAGCTGCAGGTTTCGGCAGCCACCTGGTATTTATGCCATTTTATGATGAAAATAACCTGCCGGAAATGCGAAGAAAACTGAAAATAGAAGTAGCATACCTGCGCCAAGTAATTGCTGATGTGATGGGAGAATAATGATGGAAGAAAAACGATACATGGTAAGCCAGTTGGACGATATCGACCCGGTGCCATGCCCATGCGGCATGTCGCGCCGTGCTTTCGTATCACCGGATAACCCAGTCGCCACTCTGCACATGGTGGATATCTCGATAAATGCCAAAAAGCATTACCACAAAAAGCTGACCGAGATTTACCTGATTTTAGAGGGTGAAGGCGAGATGGAACTGGACGATGAAATAATCCCGGTGAAACCGCTAACCGCCATATTCATAAAGCCAGGCTGCCGCCACCGCGCGTTGGGCAACCTGAAAATAGTGAATATTCCGGTGCCAGCATTTGATCCGAATGACGAATGGTTTGATTAAAATGCTGCTTAAAAATTAATTAACAACAAAAAGTTTTTCGGGTTATAACCCGTAAAACTATTGCAGAATTGTAAACAATCTTCAAAAATGAAGTGCCTTCTTATTGCACACTATCACGCATCTGCTGCATTTTATGCAATCTCCATTGCATACCATGCCGGATTCTTTGGCTGCTGCTGATGCCGGGTTGATTTCCATTGGACATGCTTTGGCACACAGACCGCAATCTACACAATGGGTTGAATTTATTTGCAGCGGCATCTCTTTTTTCCCTATCCAATTTGCCATGCTGCCCATTGGGCAAAATGCACACCATGATCGCGGACGATATACGAAAGCAAGAACTATACCGACAATAGTGGTGAACGCCAGTAGATTAACGAATACCAGACCCATTGCCGGATAATTGCCCCAATGCTGCCATAAACCAAATGCCATCGACCCCATCATAAATGCCAGCACTGCAATGCGAAAAATATTTATTCGAAAGAACTTCGGCAGCGATTTCCCTGGACTTAATTTTTGCATGACAATATCAAAAAATGACCCGCGCGGACAAACATCGCACCATGCCCGACCAAACTTAAACGCAACAATAATCGACGCAAACATGCAAATTAGCACCGCAAAACCCAAAATCGGGTAAAAATACCCGCCAATTATCGCAACAGGCAAAGCAAGCCAAATTATCGTCTTCGTACCGTATCTCTGCCAGTAATTATCCCGCGGGGTCTTGTTTTTCATAACTTTACCACCTTATAACTATATCGTTATATAATCATACAGCACTAAATGATATCTGTCAAGAGGGAAAGAAATATTTTTCAACAATTATCTAAATTTCTCTCATTAAAAAAATTTCAATCGTAAACCTCCTTGCTGTTTGCATTAATTTGCATTAAATGCAAACAGACGTTTTCTCATTCATAACCTAATTATTTTCTTATATGATTTCGTATACGAAAAATTAGTATTTTTTAATATTTTTTTAATATTTTTTTAAATACCTATTGACTGCTTGGGTATTCTGTGGTTATATTTAGTAGTTCCAACCCAGAATTATCTGGTAAAATGTCATTTTTTAATGTTTTATGGGTATTTTTACCCATAAAACAGCTTGAGGAAAGAATGGATTTATTCGGCGAGTCCGAGGGTCATGTCGTTGACGACCGCAATCGAATCTGTGTTCCAAACCGCTTCAAATCATTTTTTGAAATGGGTGGCTACCTCATGCGCGACTTTAGCGGGAATTGTTTAGTATATAATCCGGCTTCACGAATGGAAGCTGTCAAGGCACAGATAACTGATGTAAAGCAGCAGTTATCATCAAGCGACCCGACAAGTTTTATCCAGGTGCAGCAAGCCAACGAGTTATTATCTCGCTATATCGGCGTTATGCAGCCAGTGATAATGGATGCTCAAGGCAGAATAGCACTGCCAACCGGTTTAAAACGTCGCGCCGGAATAAACAACACCGTTGTATTTTTGGCGTTGGGTGATCATTTGGAAATATGGGATCAGGAAAAATGGCAGCAGTATGAAGAAAACAGCCTGAACCCGGAATTTATGACCCAGGCGTTATCGGCAGTCGCTCCAGTAAAACGGAGTGAAATTGAGTAACAGCCATTAAGTTGGCAGATTTATTTCTCCGGTCTGTATATAAAATGTAAATCAGGCCGCGGAGTCCAGGTGGTCACCTTGGACTTCATCGCTCAGTCAAAGTAATTTTATTGTCGACGGATTACACCGTCTCGCAGCAACATCAAAGCAACGTTTTTTACGTTAGAGGTGACCACATGGCAAATACAGCAACAGCATTCAAACTTGATGCAGACATTCAAGAGCAAGTACAGGAACAATTAATTTTAACTCCAACGCACAATCAGCAGGTGCGTCCATCTGCGTTCGTCCAATTTTTAGAAAAAAAATGGCCGGTATCAATTCTTGTCTTGCTGTTATGTGTTGGCTTGCAGTCATTTTGCCATGTCATTATTGCCAACCAGGACTATCAGCGCCAGCGCACCAGCAGACAGCTTGCACAGTTGGAAGCTGACAAGCGCCACAACATGCTGATATTAGATAAGTTGGCCACCAAGCCGCGCATGATTAAAATGGCGCAGGTTATCGGACTGGCACAGCCAAGCACTGATCGGCTGCACATCATCAAATCCGCCAGCACCGGGCCGGCACGCCAGATAGCAAAAGAAAAAAGCACGAAGAGCGCATGGGCAAAATCCGGGTCAATGTGGGCCGCGGTATTTAAAAGAATCGGCCACGGACCTGGTGTAGCGACGCTCAACGATTAAATATTAATTATTAAATTATCGAGCCTTCCTCACCCAAGCAGGAAGGCTTTTTTATTCATCTTCTGGTGACGTTATGACTGAATCCAGCCCGCGAAAGCCTTTATTTAAGAAAAATATAGTATTTGCCAGCCGATGGTTTGGCATGATTTTCATTGTCATATTTTTATGGTTGGCAGCATTGCAGATATTTCAGGTCGGCCATTTCGCAACAATGGGCAGCGGCCGAGAAACCAAAACCATCACCAAACACCAGCGCGGCAGAATTCTCGACCGCAATGGCAAAACTCTGGCAATTGACGATGTTTCAGTATCTGTTTATTGCGATCCGGTCATGATTACCTTCCCCGGCGATACTAAAGCGGAATCCATGTATGACCCGAATGGTGCATACAATACTAAAAATGGACCTATTGACTTTGTCGTTAAGAATCTCGCGCCTATTTTTGATTGGAAAGAAGACGCGCTGTTTACCGAAATCACCCGGGTGCCGGATTTTGTATGGATAAAACGCAAAGACATTTCACCCGAAGCAGTCGCAACTATAAAAAGCTATAGCTTGCCCGGTGTTAAGATCGGACCGGATGGCAGAAAATTTTTCATTGAATTTGACGCAGTAGACTTTAAATATACTGATGGCATTTCTGACAGCATCGGCGAAGTTATCGGCATGGCACCATCAACAATAGAAAAAGAACTGGGTATTCTTTCTGACAAAAAGAGTGAGTATCTAAAGTTTGTAAAAATACACCCGGATGAAAACTCGCAGAAAATAGCTAAAAAGAACCGGGTTTACCGCCTTAGTGAAACTGCAACTACTACAGAGAAAAAACAGATCGAAGACCTGCGGCTGAATGGCATTACATTTATCGATGCCGGGCAAAATATCTCCGTGGGCTGTTATACCAAGGCTTTTCGCGGGATTACGCCAATGGCAAGCATTGACGATACCGCCGCCATGCTGGCACCGATATTGAATATGGATTTGGTGAAGTTGAAGCGAACCATGCAGGGAAAACTGCGGTATGTATCTATAAAGAAAAACCTTACCGATGCCCAATACAAAAAGTTCAGCGAATTACAGGCATCAATATTTGTGGTAAAACCCGGCAAAGTGTTGGAATCAAACGATGATGCCAAAGGCGACCCGCAGACAAGATTGATAAAAGCGGCAGAAAGGCTTTACCGGCTGATTCACAACCTGAAAAAAGATGACCCACTGGAGCCGCGGCCTGGCAAGAAAGAATTGATATCGCTGCAAGATATTGAAACAAAGCTAATGCCCGGCGCACCCATCGGGAAAATGGTGACAGTTGGCGATAAAGCTAAAAACAGTTCGATTATCCTGCCGATTAAGCGCTTGATATTATCACTGGAAAACAAGCCGATTCCCGGCGTAGTATATGGTTTACCCGGGGTGAAAACCGAAGAAAAAATGGTGCGCGAATACCCGTACAGTTCGGTATTATCGCAAACCCTGGGATACATGGAACAAACCAGCGAAGATAAATTTGAAGGTGTATTCGGGTTGGAAAAATGGCTGGAACCGCAATTAGCAGGTACAGATGGCGAAGAAGTGCAGATACGCGACGGACGCGGCAATGCAGTACCTGATACCTATAGAAAAACAGACCCGATAGATGGCAAAGATGTAACCACCACCATTGATATCAACATTCAGGAAGTTGCCGAAGAAGAGATAGCGAAATCAGTAGCAGCCCATAAGGCAAAAGGCGGCATTTGCGTAGTTATGAACCCGAAGAACGGGGAAATACTGGCAATGGCCAGCACCCCAACCTGGGACGCCAACAGGCGCGGTGAATACAAAGGATCATGGATTAACCCGATAATCAGCAACGTCTACGAGCCTGGTTCCACTTTCAAACTGGTAATCACTACCGCGGCATTGGATACCGGAAAAATTAAACCCGGCCAGCAGTTTATCAATTGTACCGGCGCACTATCAATCGCTGGCGGACGACCCATTCATGAGGCGCACCATGCTCATGGTCCCACTGATGCTAAAAGGTTGATGGAACAGTCCTGCAACCTGGGTGCGGCATTGCTGGCATACCGCATGGGATATGACAAAACAGTGGAATGGGTGAAAAAATTCGGCTTTACTCAGCGTACCGGATTAGAAAAATCAATCAACAGCAATATAAAATATTCCACCGAAGCGGCGGGAAGAATGCCGTTGAAAGAAATGCACGAGCGCGGGTCAACGCTGGCACAGGTAGGTTTTGGACAATCTATCACCATCACCCCGCTGCAGTTGGCGGCCGCGTATGCATCTGTCGCTAATAAAGGCGTCTATATTGCCCCGCATCTATTGTCGGACGACCAGCTTGCCGACCCGCCGGAAACGCACCGGGTATGCAAAGAATCAACCGCTAAGTTGATGATGTATTATATGGAAAATTGCGTATTAAACGGCACCGGAACCGCCGCCGCTATTGCCGGTTATCGCGTTGGCGGTAAAACAGGAACCGCACAAAAAGCTGTAAGTGGTTTTGGCTATTCAAAAGGTCTGCATGTCGGTTCGTTCTGCGGTATTATGCCTATGGATGACCCGCAATTAGTAGTGGTTGCCGTTATCGACGAACCGACCTTCGGTTATTACGGTGGTGTAGTCGCCGCCCCGGTGGTCCAGGTAGTAGGCGAAAAATCTCTGAAATTTATGAATATATTGCCAAAACAAGGGGTAGGAATTCCGCCAAAACTGAGAAATAAAATGGGCGGTATGAAAAAACCGGGAGATTAGAAGATATAGCCCTCCCTCGAAAGGAGAGGGGCTTTTTGCAAAACCCCGATGTGACAGACACCTTCCTGGCTTCGCCACTCGGTGTCAGTCACTGAAAGTTGTTCTTCCCCTCTCCACCCGGGGAGGGGATTTAAGATATCAATCTATAATTTAAAATAGGTTTTCCAATAGCCTGCTCAATTCTCAAATTGCCAACTTCCCCCAAAATCAGGTATACTTCACTACCTCTGGTATGTTTCAGAGCTAAAAAATTATGATTGAACAATCCAAAATACGAAATTTTTGCATTATTGCGCATATCGACCATGGCAAGTCGACGCTCGCTGACCGTCTGCTGGAGTTCACCGGAATGATGAATGACCGCAACAAGGCGGAGCAGATTCTTGACTCGATGGACCTGGAGCGCGAACGCGGCATCACCATCAAGGCGAGTGCTGTGGCTATCACCTACAAGGCACAAGACGGCAATGAATACGAATTCAACCTTATTGACACCCCGGGACACGTTGACTTTCATTACGAGGTTTCCCGTTCGCTGGCCGCCTGTGAAGGTGCCATTCTGGTGGTTGACGCCGTTCAAGGTGTCGAGGCACAGACAGTTGCAAATACCATTTTAGCTAACGAACAAGGGTTAACGCTGATACCGGTGATTAACAAGATCGACCTGCCGGCAGCAGACCCCGACCGGGTGCGCGAAGAAATCGAAGATGCCCTGGCTATTCCCGGTGAAGATGCCATCGAATGCAGTGCAAAAGAAGGCGTGGGCATCACCGAAATTTTGGAATCCATCGTTAAAAATCTCCCGGCACCGCAAGGCGACTATACCGCGCCATTGCAGGCGATGATTTTCGACTCGCATTTTGACCCCTACCGCGGCATTATCTGCTACGTTCGCGTGCGCAATGGCGTGTTGCGGCCGGGGATGAAAATACAGATTATGTCCATCGGCAAGGTTTGCGAGGTGCAGGAAGTCGGGCGTTTCACCCTGGGGATGAACCCGACTAACGAATTAGTTGCCGGGGAAGTTGGCTATATTCACGCCGGTATCAAATCGCTCAGCGACGCTCCGGTTGGCGATACCATTACCGATGCGGTGAACCCGGCAGACAAACCGCTGCCTGGTTTCCGCGAGGCAAAACCGATGGTATTCTGCGGGTTGTACCCCACCGACAGCGGCGATTACCCCGAATTGCGCGAGGCACTGGAAAAACTGCAATTAAATGACGCTGCCATTACCTATGAACCGGAGACATCATCCGCCCTTGGTTTCGGTTTCCGCGTCGGCTTTCTCGGATTGCTGCACATGGAAATCGTTCAGGAACGGCTGGAACGCGAATACAACCTGGATATCCTGGCGACATCCCCCAGCGTTGTTTATCGCGTCACCACCACCGCCGGCGAAGTGAGCATGATGGACAATCCCGCCGATATGCCCACCCCGGATAAAATTTCGAAGATTGAAGAACCATTTGTCCACGCGAAAATCATTGGACCCAGCGAATACATCGGCACCTGTATGGAACTGGCGCAGGACCGCCGCGGCGTTTTCATCTCCATGGAATACGCCGGTGCCAAACGGGTTATTTTGAATTATCTGCTGCCGTTGGGCGAGATTCTGCTGGACTTTTTTGACCAGTTGAAATCGCGCACTCGCGGTTATGCCAGCTTTGATTATGAATTCGACGATTACCGCGCCGGCGACCTGGTGCGGGTGAATATTCTGGTTAACGGCGACCCGATGGACGCGCTGTCATTCATCACCCCCCGCGAACGATCGTACAAACGCGGCGCCGCCATGGCACGCAAGATGAAAGAAGTTATTCCCCGCCAGCAGATGGAAGTACGCATTCAGGCAGCCATCGGCGGAAAAGTAATCGCGTCAGAATCAGTACGCCCATACCGCAAAGACGTTATCGCAAAATGCTACGGCGGCGACATCACCCGCAAACGCAAATTGCTGGAAAAACAGAAAGCCGGTAAAAAACGCATGAAATCCATCGGCAGCGTAGAAGTGCCCCAGGAAGCATTCATGAGCGTGCTGCGTCTGGAAGATTAGAATTTTAATATTTAAAATTAACCACAAAGAACGCAAAGAGCACAAAAGAAAAGTAAACCTGGTAGGGGAACTGTCCTCAGTACCCGCGACAGAACCGGTATAAAATGTAAATATTGGTGGTGGCGACAGATTTTCTTGAGTGGTGTGATTATTAATAAAAAAAATATCGCTATAAACGTTTCATCTTGTTAGAACAGACACTGTCGCGGGAACTGAGGACAGTTCCCCTACCATCCGACAATCGATGTACTAACCTTTTCATTGCGTTCTTTGTGCTCTTTGTGGTTAAATAAAAAAAGAGATAATTCCGACCCCGGAGGATAAAAATATGAAAACCCGTATTGGTGTGCTGGCCAGTGGCGGCGGGTCTAATATGCAGGCGATTATGCGCAGTATCGATGCCGGCGAGATAAACGGCGAGATAGTGGTGGTAATCAGCGATGTGCCGGGTGCCGGTGCACTGGCAAAGGCAGAAAATGCGGGCATACCCACCCGGGTGATGCGTCCCCGCGAATACTCCGGTCGTGACGCCTACAGCGCGGCACTGGCAGCAGAACTAAAATCCCACAACGTCGGCCTGGTGGTAATGGCGGGCTTTATGCGCATAGTAACCACCCCGTTGATAAACGCGTTCCCCAACCGCATCATGAACATCCACCCCGCGCTCATCCCCGCCTTCTGCGGTGCCGGCTTTTACGGCCACTACGTCCACGAGGCAGTGCTGGACTACGGCGCCCGGGTAAGCGGCTGCACCGTCCACTTTGTAGAAGAAGCAGTTGACGCCGGCCCCATAATAATCCAACGCGCCGTCCCCGTCCTCGACGACGACACTCCAGAGGCCCTCGCCGCAAGAATTTTGAAAGAAGAACACATAGCATACCCTGAAGCGGTAAGGCTGTATTGTGCGGGGATGTTGGGGATTGAGGGTCGGCGGGTTGTGGTAAAAGGGTAAAATAAACGAAGATAAAGTTAATAATAACAGCCACCATTTGGAATAGGGTCGCTTCGATTAACTCAGTATAAACGAAGCGACCCTATTCTGGTGAGTGAATAAATTTATTAAAGCTTATTTCAAATTTTAACCTTAAACGTCCGAATCTCATACGGCAAGATGGTGAAATGCAGGCCTTCTGCATCAAATTTCACCGGGATGTCTTCGCGTTCCAGCAGGTTGCATTCGGTGGCTGATTTTATTGGAGCGGCGAATTTTATGGTTATGTCATCGTTAATGCCGTGACGCTCTACCACGCGGATGATTATCGCATCGCTTTCTTCTGCTTTTTTCACCGCTTCGATGGTGATGCTTTTTGCTGTTGCTTCGATAAATGAATAGCTGGCGGGTAATGGCCCCGTGTGATTATCGGCGACTACCGCTACTGCCGGGTCGTTAATGTCGAGTGCTTGCCCGATGGTATTCGCGCAACGCCAGGTGCCGGCATGAGGATACAGCGCGTATTTAAAGCGATGCTCTTCCTGGTCGGATGTCGGGTCAGGGTTTAACGGACCGCGCAGCAATGTAAGCGCAATCATCTTTTCCAGCGCTTCGTGGCCATATTTGCAGTCATTCAGCAGACTCAAACCATAATCAGCCTGGGATATATCCATCCACTGGTGCGCCGGTACTTCAAACTTAGCCGCGTCAAATGAATTGTTGCGGTAGGTGCTGCGCTCGATATTTCCATAAGGTATATCATAAGTGGCAGTTCTGGTGGTAATTGGAGTGTTGAAACGCACCTTCAACAATTTCTGCTGTTCGTGCCAGTCTACCCAGGTATCAAACTCAACGCGTTTGCCGTCATTGGTTAGAGATATCAACTGTTTCAACTTTGAATTGCGGAAATTTCTGGTTACCAGCAGCGATGAACGCAGCGGGCCTTGTTCGTAAATATGTACCGACGCGCCAGAAATATCAAACTCGACATCAGTATAGCTGGGTGCGATATCCCACGCTTCGTATTTCCCCGGCACATCTTCGTACAATTTAAATACATTGCCTTTCAATTTCGGGTCAATAGTTTCGCGTTTCGCCTGTTTATCGTATAGCGAGATAATTTCGCCTTCGTCGTTGAACTTAACTGAAATGTAATCATTTTCAAGTGAATTCGCGGTGACAGCCACTGGCACTTTTGATATATTGCCCGGCAATACTGAAAATACCGCAAATCCCACCGGCGGCAAGTTATTCGCCTGGAACGCCAGCACAGTGTCGCCGGTTTCAAAATCGGTAATGAACTGGTGCAGCACTTCCGCGCCTGCCGCATCGACAATATGGATGTCAGACTGCGGATAAGCAACGGTCGCCACGGTATCGCGTACCGTCATTAACTGGTTGAATACCACGATTTTTGTCCCGGCACCACTGGTGTCAATGCGAGTCACTATATCATTCAACGCGGCATCGCGAACGCCGGTGCCGTTTTTCACTGTGCGGTCGTATGTTTCCAGCAGGTCAAGATATACCGGCGGAATATGCGACCCGGGAAGCGAATCGTGGAACTGGTTGGTTAGCACATCTTTCCAACCGTTGGTAATCGCTTCAGTCGGGTAGGCCAGGCTGGCGCAATTTGACCATAATTCTGCCGACCGGTACAGCAATTCACAGCGACGATTCAGCTTTTTCAGCCGCGCCTTGGTGGTATGCACACCGCGATGCTCTTCCAGGTACAATTCGTCATTCACAATCGGCAGGTCGGTCAATTCTGCTTTTGCGGCGATGCTGTCCAGCGCGCCTTCAATGGTATTCGGTACAGTCGGAGTAACGCCGGGGAAATTGCCGTAGCGTTTCATATATTCCAGCATTTCCACATCCGGTCCGCCTCCACCGTCGCCCCAACCGTAGTTGTACAGGCTTTCGCCGATAGTGGTTTTATCCGAGAAGTTCTTCCAGTGTTTCGCCATGTGGTCGGGTTCGTTAGTGCCAATGAAATGGGTCGGCGGCACCAGCGACAATACCCGGGAACCATCCGGCCCCTGCCACCAGAAAGAGTTTTTCACCCATGGGTTGGTGTCGTTCCACACCACCATTTTATGGGTGACGAAATATTTCAACCCGCTGCGCAGCAATATCTGCGGCATGGTCCAGGCATTGCCGAATACATCCGGGCACCAGCAGGTATGCGGGGTAACGCCGAACTCGCGCTCCATGAATTGTGTACCGTATAAAATCTGCCGCACAAACGATTCGCCGGAAATCAGGTTGCAATCAGGTTCTACCCAAAACGCTCCGATAGCTTCCCAACGCCCTTCCTTGATGCGCGCCTTCACCTCCTCATACATGGACGGGTACAGCTTTTTCATCTCCGCATACATCATTGGCTGGCTTTGGCTGAAGATGAAATTGGGAAATTGCTCCATCAGGCGCAGCGCAGTGGCGTGGGTGCGGCCTAATTTGCGCACAAACTCTGCTTCGGTCCATAAAAACACGATATCCAGGTGGGAATTGCCGCACATGTGCATTAATCCATCTTTCTGGAATAGTTCGCTGCGGTAAATCTTTTCATGCAGCACGGCGCGTGCTTTGCGGGCATTTTCGCGGAATATTTCCGGATTTTTCTCATTCTGGTCAATAAAAGCAATGGCCTCGCAAAATCCTTCTTTCATAAATGCCACCAGGTCTTCATCCTGGTCCGGTACCACCAATACATTATAAGCAGCCTGAAAATCCCAATATGTATCGTTCATTTCGTCATCCATCACGGCAAAATGCGACGCTTCCAGGGTTTTCACCTCGGATTCGCCGAAATGCCAGAAGATGTATGACTCGACTTCAAAGTTGTAAATTTCATCGCCAGTGGCTTTGTCGGTAAGTGGCACGGTATCGCGGAATGGGTCAAGACCGTGGTACGGCGCACCGTTAAGCGATAACAGGCCATCGCCGCCAAAGTACGACTTCAATACCACCTTTTTACCCGCGAAACGCGGCGGTATCTTTGCTGTGGTGCGGAACAATGCGCTGACATCCGGTCCGCCCCAGGTTTGCCCGACTTTTATGGTGCGCCACGCTTCATCGCGCCATTTCTTCTCGCGGTGACGGGTGTAAATAAACTCGCGGAATTCCCATGATTCTATCGATTCGGTGTCAGGATAAATCCACTTTTTCAGCGATTTCACCTTGATTTCCACCGTTTCTTCAAAAGAAATAATGCGGCGCTGTTTTTTCTTAATCTCATCGCGCCAGCGAAGAAGGATTTCATCTATGCCAGACTGGTTAGCCATATTAAAGCTCCTGAAGGGAAATATCAATTTATCGGTTAACTAAGTATACGAGAGTTGCACGGGGTGTGACAAGTGGATTTTTACTTTTTTTATTTTACATCGATTTATAAGATTTTTCAGGATAAGGTTTTATAAAAATTTATTCACAGTCCTGATAAATCCTATTAATCGATGTGAAATAAATCAACAACTAAAATCTCTCAACCAGCATCCCCATAGCCACTGGCAATTGATTGTTATTCACAATTTTCCCGCCGTCTATTTCCAGCAGACGGTTGTTCATCCAGTCGCCGGCGAATAGGTGGCCGGTTGTCATATCGTAGGCCATGGCGCGGGTTTGTGCCGGCGCAGGGATTGGTTTGCCTAATTTTCGCGCGACGATGTCTATTGGCAGCAACTGCCAATGTTCGGCGTCAATTAGATAGATGGTACCGTCTGGTTTTTGCAGGAAATTGGCGGTAAATTTTATTGTGTCTGCTGTTGATGATATTTTTCCAGTGGAAATATCGACAAATGCCAGCGCGTTTGGCATCGAAACCAACAAGGTTCCATCTGCTGCCAACGCAACGCCGTTTACCACGTTTGGCATGGGAAGGTTTCGCAACGGTTTGCGATTTTCCATGTCGAACTCTATTATTTTTGATCCGAAAAATGATGCTATCCACAAGGTTTTTTCATCTTTTGACAATGCTAATCCTGTAGGATAACTCTCGATTGTCAGATCAATTGTCTCTTTCAACTTTAAATCCGGCAGCGAATATACCTGTAATTTTCCCGCACCTTCGCAAGCAACATATAACTCATTTCGTTTTTTACTGATTATCAGCGCGTTTGGGTGATGCGAGGTTGGCAATACCGCTTTTACCTTGCCATTGGCATCGCAAATAACAAGCCGGTTATCAGCATAATCAGCCGCAAAAATTGTGGTACCGTGTAAAACTCCATCGAATGTTTTTATCGCTGGCGGGTGCGAATCAGATGCAGGTGTCATCTTTTCAATCGCACGAAAATATTCCAGGTCGCGAGCATCGCCAGTGCGGGTAATGTCGTTTTCGGTCATACCCAGCGAACGCAGCAAAGCAATCGCGAACATTCGCCCACCTTCATAATTTGGATGCCATTGGTTATTCATCAATGATACCCGGAGAATGACAGTCCGGGTGATAGCGCCGTGAATATCAGCGAACAAAGCGCCATTTTTCCCGGCAAAATCTTTCAGTAATTCACTGCTTCGCACCATGCTGCGGTCAATAGCAGATGCCTTGTCAGTTGCGTGCATACTGAAAAACGTCGGTCCCAGCGCCTCTACATTCGGCGTCATTCCCGACGGCGATGCGCACAACACATTTATCCCATTATCGCGCAAAGGCTTCATCATTTTCGCGTAATTGCTGATAAAATCTTCCGGCGAAATCTGCATGGCATCATTCACACCATAAGCAATAATAGTCCACTGCGGTTTTAGCGGCAGCACATCTTTATCAATTCGCGCTACACCTTCCAAGGTGCGGTTAAGGCTGACGCCGGAATTGTAAACGGTTATTCCGCTTGCGGGGAAAACTGCATCTATAATTCGTACAAAATGCCGACCATAAAATTCTTCTTCGGTTATTGAATCACCGAAAAGCACTACCGTATCATTGCTTTTTAACTTAAAACTTTTTGCTAATTCCTGATGTTTTAACGTAACAGGCGCGGCAATCTGCCGCCATGCCAACCCACGAATTTCGGCATGGTGTTTAGTGAATGCTTCAGTTGCGCGATTCATCAATTTTAACCGCTGGTCAGGATAAAAAGTTATTTTCAGTGTATGCTGACCGCTAGATAATTGCAGCGGAATTTGCAAATGTTCAATAATACCTTCACCATCTGGCTTAATGCGTTGTGCCCGCAATGCCGGGTGCATTACCCCATCATCCACCGACCAGCTATAACGAGATTGTCCGATTGATCCGGGACCACGGCCGGCAATGATAACCAGTTGATACCACACCATTTCTTTATTTTCTGGAATAGTGAACTTGTAACTTATGAAAAAGCCAGGTCCATCGGTTGACGCAGCGTCTGTGGTGTCAAATATCAATCCGCCTGATTTCAGGAAAGACTCAACTTGTGGAATGTTGGAAGTAGAAAAATTAGCCATATTTATTGGCATATCAGACGATACATTTGCAGAATAAGCAGGAAGAGTTAAAGAGAATAATATCAGCAGTAAGATGAAAATAAACATGACAAACCTCACAATAAAATCTTTTTAAAGTATACTTGCGGTTTTGTTGGATTGCAATGACCGATTATTTTGTCTGAACCACGATTTATTGGATTATTGGATTTAAGGAAGCTTTTGCATAAACCGATGGTACAGACACCTTGCTGGCTTCGCCACTCGGTGTCAGTCCCTGATTTACACTCAGAAAAATAAGTTTTGCAAAAACTTTAAAAAATTGTCAATTCTCCATTGTCAATTGTCAATAAATTAAAGGTCTTTCTCAGTAATCATTCCACCGGGTCCGGTGCCTTTAATGGTAGATAAATCTATGTTGCGTTCGCGGGCTATTCTTCTGGCTGCCGGGGTGGCGCGTACAGCACCACCGGTTGCTGGTAGAGACGCATGGCCTTGCGTCTCTACGGGTGTGGTTGAAGTTGCCAAATGCAGGGTATTCAGCATTGTTTCACGAGCAAAAATAAGCTGGTTGTTTTCTTCGCGCATGGCAGTGGTATCTACAGTTTCACCGGCATTGCCAATTACTGCCAGGGTTACGCTGACAGGTGCGGTGCTTTTTTCTGCCAGCAATATTTCCAACACTACGCCGTCAACGGTTGATTGAAATTCATATACCACTTTGTCAGTAATTAATTCTGCTATCGGTTGACCGGAAATTACTGCATCACCAGCCGCAACCAGCCATTTACCTATGGTAGCTTCTTCCATTTCCGGGTATAATGCGTCAAGTTTGATTTGTGTTGGCATCTTTCTTCTCGTTTTTGTTTTATTTATTTGACACGAATACGTTGAAAAAGTGGCTGGCCAGCGTATATATAAATTTTTCTTAATTATATATAAACGATAATCATAATAATAAGTACCTGTGGATATGTGGACAGGATAGGGATTTTGAGAGAAATCTTAACTGTGTATAAATCAAATCTTAATTGTGTATTAACATCCAGTTATCCCCACAGAAAATTATCCCCATAAAGTTTATACCTTTATCCCCAGGTTTTATGCACACATGTTAGTAACCATAAAATTTGGGGTAGATGCGGATTATTTCTGTACTGGATTACATTTTTCAGCATAGAAATTCACTGCAAGACGGGTTTATAATTAATTGTTCTCAAAATTAATTTACATGTAAACAGGATACATGTAAAATTGGAGTTATCCACAGGTGTGGATAACTGATGGGGATAAATAAATTAAAATACAATCCATACATTTGTTTTCATATAAATGTCATTTTGAAAGGGAAAAAGGGGTAATTTTACGTTTGACAGCAGTTGTAACTGTTTAAAAATATCGTTATAATCATCCTGCGGACACAGACAGGATATCCACATAGTTTCACACAACTGTGGATAACTTTGTTAAAAATAAAAGTCATAAATGCTACGATTTTGGTATCTTTTTTGTTACAATAAGCAATCATTTTTCATTGATACCGCTGTCGTTTAAACCGTTTTAATCGCAATCATTTTCACAGTCGGCGTTAACACGCTTCTAACAGTAATTTTCACAGTTTCGGTTGCAGCATCCCTCCGCGCGTTTGGACAAAAACGTTCAAGGATATCGAAAAAATTAGGAAAGGTGGGGGAGCAGTTATGCCGAGCATCACAGCTCTGGAAGAAATCTGGGGGCAGGTTACATCTAATTTGAGCAAGAACCGCGCAAAAGTGGTTTCTGGCGCAATTAGATATATGCAGCCTATCAGCTATACAGAAAATAAATTAGTCATCGGGGTACACTCCGAAGTGACGTGTGATTTTCTTAAAAACAAAGTCGCCGATAAATTAAGCCTGGACCTTACCACAATGAATGGTTCACCCGTTGTGGTAGATTTTGTGGTACAACAGCAGAAATTAGCATTAGACATCAACAACCTGCCGGAAAAACCTGCGCTTAAACCGAGAAAACACGAACACATCAGTTTTTTACCGTTGAATGAAAAATATACCTTCGACAATTTCGTGGTGGGTGTGAATAACAAATTCGCCCATGCCGCCGGCGAGCGGGTAGCGAAATTCCCCGGAAAGTCATACAACCCGTTGTTCATCTACGGCGGCGTCGGACTTGGCAAGACCCACCTGATGCAGGCGATAGGCCATGCCGCGAAACACGCCAACCGCAACCTGCGCGTCAATTACGTCAGCGGCGACGACTTTACCCATCACATGGTTAATTCCATCACGCAAAACCGCTACGATTCATTCCGCGACGCCTATCGCGATGTGGATATCTGGCTGGTTGACGACATTCAGTTCATCGCTGCCAAGGAACGCACCGAGGCCGAGTTCTTCCAGGTATTTAATACCTTGCTGGAAACCGGACGTCAGGTAGTTATCAGCAGCGACCGCGCTCCCAAGGATTTGCAGATAATGGACCAGCGATTGCTGTCGCGCTTTGAATACGGCATCATGACCGATATTAAAATGCCCGACCGCGAGACCCGCATAGCCATTCTGCAGAAAAAAGTCGCCATCGAGGGGATGCGCGTACCGGAAGAAGTAATCAGCTATATTGCCACCACCATCAGCGCGAATATCCGCGTATTGGAAGGCGCATTGATTAAGGTTGCCGGCTATTGTTCAATCACCGGCGAGGAGCCGACGGTATCCATGGCGATGGAACTGCTCCGCGACCACAGTACCACCGCCGCGTCAAAAACCATCGGCATTGTCGAAATCCAGAATATGGTAACCGGCCATTTCAAAATATCAATTGATGAATTAGTAGGCACCAGCCGCACCCAGGATCTGGTACTGGCACGCCAGGTAGCGATGTACCTGTGCCGCAACCTGCTGAACTCATCATTCCCGGAAATAGCCCGCAAGTTCGGCAACCGCGACCACACCACCGTCATGTACGCCTGCACCAAATTGGAAAAATCGATGCGGATAGACAAAGAAATGAAGTCAATCATCAGCGACCTGACCACCCAGGCCCAGGAAGTAATAAAAAAAGCATAGCGTCATATATACATAATAAGGTATAGCCGAAAGAGAATATAGTTTTCTTTCGGCTTTTTTGTAAATGAATAGAGCGTTTCCTACAAAAATGACAATTATTAATAATTACGACAATTTTTCTCTGGCCATTGCTTTTGCAAATGGCGATAACTGGTTTAAATCAATTTCTGCCAATGAGTGCCATGACGCGCCAAGGGAATCCTGGTTGTCGCCGGTGGTGTTGATACTGTCGTTTTCATCAACGCTGGCATAGTAAATTATGCCGATGTGGTGCAGAGTAACATCATCACTGGCACTGTTCTGATATTGTTCAATATGCGATAAAGTTTTTGTTAGCTGGCAATCCACGCAACGCAACCCGGTTTCTTCAATAACTTCACGGCACAGCGCATCATCCGGCGATTCGCCAAACTCAATACTGCCGCCCGGCAGGTCATAGCGACCGATATAAGGTCCGCGTCCCTTCTTTATCAGCAATATTGAGTTGTTGCGAATTATGACGGCATATACGCCGATGTGAGTATGGTTGGTCATATATTTTCTCATCTATAAAATACTCCCCGCAATCCATATAATCCTCTAAATCCGCGGTTCAGGCAAAATAGAACAGTAACAGAGAAGACACTGATATACACAGAGGCTTAATAAAAACGTGGTGATCATGGATGATTGCCACGTTTTTTGTTGGTTTTATAATTCAAAGCATCTTTTTGTACGGCATTCCCTACAAAATAACAAGTTTTTGCACAACCTTGTTATAACATGGTGTGACAGACACCTTCCTGGCTTCGCCACTCGGTGTCAGTCACTGAAAGTCGTTACAAAGATTTTTTAATATATCTCTGTGAGTCTCTGTGTCTTCTCTGTGAATCTTGTATATTTAATCTTTTTAATCCTCTAAATCCGCGGTTCAGAAAAAATAATCCACAAAATTATACAAAACACCATTAACAAATGTATACTAATCGTGTCTTATATATAAATTGTCATGTTTATTGCGTCGATTTGCACGCTACTCGTATAAAGGAGCTGTTATGCTGAAGTACCTGCGTTTACTGGTTGTCCTGTCGTTTTGTATGGCAGGTTTATTTGTTCAGGCCGTTGATTATGCTTGGATTGAGGGTGAAACACCTACTAAGTCTGCTGTGAAGTTTACCACTAACGGCTGGGGCAATGTTTCCTTGCTCTCTGATGGCAAGTGGCTGCGGGCTGATGTTAAAGCTGACCAGTTGCCGAAAGATGGTTCAGCACTATTCAGTTACGACTTCACATTGGCTGCTGCCGGTACTTACGAGATATGGGATCGCAACGGGCTGCCTTCGTTGAAACAACCGTTCCAGTGGCGTATTGACGATGGCGCATGGAAAGACATCACCGGCAACGAATACCCGCAGGACTTGCAGCGTATCGAATTCTTTTGCGAGGTTTGCTGGTGGAAACTCGGTAGCCAGGATTTGACTGCCGGCACCCATTCATTGCAAATCCGCAGTAAACAGACCATAGATAATACTGGCAAGGTTACTGTATCCAATATTAATTTCACAGCCGACGCGTTTTGTATTTACAAAGGTCAATTTAAACCAAATGGCAAGTATAAACCCGACGCAGCATGGCAGACAGATAGCGACAAGCAGGCGGCAGTCCAAGTTTTTCAGGTAGAAACCCCGAAAAATGGCAATCGCGCGGTGAAGTCGCTGGCGGGCAGCTGGCAGGTGGCGCGTTATGACGAGGAAGTTGTCAGCAATCGCGATGGTGCAATTAAAACTATGCCAAAAGCTGAAGACTGCTTCTGGGCAGGCATCAATGTACCCGGCGATAAATACAGCAAGCTGGAACTTAACCAGTGCCACCGGTTAATTTATCGCACCCGCGTTAATGTACCGGCAGACGCGGCAGGAAAATCTTTCATCCTTAACTTCCCTTGCAACAGCATGATAACCACCGTTTTTGTTAACAACGTTTTTTGCGGGTTCACCCGTGCACCATACGCGGCATGGGATTGTGATATCACCAAGGCTGTTAAACCCGGACAGGATAACGAGGTATGGGTTGGCATAAAAGATACTTACTACGCGCGGCCTGATATCAACCCTGGCATGTATTTTATTCCCACTGAACACTGGAATGCCCAGTGGTGTACCGAACATTTCGATTTCCCGGTGGCAGGGAGATTGCAGACCGGCATGTTGAAAACACCAACGCTGACAGTAACCGGTCCATCTTATGCTGCTGATGTTTTTGCCATCTCTTCAGTTAAAAATAAACAGCTTACCTTGGAAACAACGTTGCAGAATCCGACTGATAAAAATCTGTCAGTAACCCTGCATAATGAAATATTCACCCTTACCGGCACCAAGCCGGAGAAGGTTTTTGACCCGATTACCGTCGTTTTGACTGCAGGTTCATTTACAATTGCCAGCCCAAAAACAATCTGGAATGATGTGAAATTATGGTGGCCGGATGATCCGCAGCAATATATTGCGGTGACGAAAGTTGTTGTTGACGGCAATGTTGTTGACACCATTCGTACTAAATTCGGTTTCCGCGAATGGGAATGGGCAGGAGCAAACTTTAAATTGAACGGGGTTCCCTTTCATGGCCGCGCCGACCTGCATAACTACATGACCAGCAACCCGGCGGGTATTGCCGATATGAAAAAGAACGGCACTACCATGCAGCGCTTGTGGGGCAGCAACATTGAAACGCCAACCAGCCTGGTTGATGTTTACGATGCTGCCGGTATGCCTGTGCGTTATACCGGCATATTTGACGGTCAGGGTGGGGCTTACGGCACTTTCCAAGGCGGTGCACCTTCACTGTTCAACCATTGGAACGATCACCTCACCGCATGGGTAAAGGAATATCGCAACCATCCGTCAATTTTCTTGTGGTCAATCGAGAATGAAATCACCTACATAAATGTCCGCAACTGGGGACGCACTCGCGATATCGACCCACTGATGCGTGAAAGCGGTAAACTGGTAATGACTATCGACCCCACTCGACCAGTGATGGTAGATGGCGGCCGCGCGTTAGTTGATAACTCGCTGCCGGTTTACGGCTGTCATTATGAGGAAACCGCCCAGCGCGATTATCCTGATGAAGCCTATACTTTGAATAAAACCTTACAAGGCGTTTATACCTGGCAGGTATGGCCGATGGATCGCACCAAGCCAATCCTTATCGGCGAGTCATTCTTTGCCCGCGGTTTCGCTCCGTCATGGTATGCCGGTCTTATGGGCGAAGGCGCATTCAGTGGTCGAACCGAAGCCGCCAAAGGCATTGGCATCTTCTCGAAAATGCTCTCTGAAGGATACCGCTGGAGCGATGTAAACTTCCATTACTGGCACGGTGACGAATCCAATATGTATTACAATAGCTGGCAGCCAGTAGCGTTGCTCAGCCGCCAGTGGAACTGGTCATTCGGCAGCGGCGAACAGGTATTCAGAAACCTGCGCGTTTTCAACGACACTCATTATGCCGACCCGATAACCGCAAAATGGATACTAACTGGACTTGGAAAAACTGTTGGCGGAGATAGCAAGATATTTACCGTGGCTCCCGGCATGACTGCCGATTGGGATGTAACTATTCCAATGCCAAAAGTGACAAAACGCACCCAATTGCAATTGATACTCACCTGCGAAGTGAAAGGCAAAGAAGTCTACCGCGAAATTAAAGATATCTCGGTAATTAACTCGGATAACAATGCAAAACCAGCTTTGAAAGCCAGTGAATTGCTGGTGCTTGACCTGAATGGTTCAGTAATTGCGCGATTAACCAAACGCGGTATCGCTTTTACCGAAATCAAACGCTTTGAAGACTTGCCGTTAACCACCAATGTGGTAATAATTGGCAAAGATTCCCTGACTCCTGCCCAGGCATCCAGTCCAAAATGGAAAACACTGGCATCCATTGGCGCAAAAGTTATTATACTTGAACAGGCTAACCGGTTGCGCGACCAGGCACTTCCCGCCGACCTGACCATCGTCGCTCCTACGGAATCCAACCAGAAAAGCGATTTTTCCGGCCGCATCGCTTTCCCGGAAAATCTGGAACATCCGGTATTCAACGGTTTGACGACCCAGGACTTTTTCATGTGGTCAAACGACCACATTGTCTACCGCAATCCGTACAAAAAAGCATCTCACGGCGCGACTTCATTGGTGCAATGCGACCTGGAACTGGGTTATACCGCACTGTCAACATGCGCAGTTAACAATGGTCTGCTTATACCATGCCAATTAACCGTGGGAGAAAAGCTGGCAAGCAACGCGGTAGCTCAACAGTTATTCGATAACCTGCTCAATTACGCCGCCAGTTATCAGCCGATACATAAAATTACTGCCATTACCATGGCGGCAAACTCTCCACAAGGCAAAATGATTTCCGAATCTGGGTTGGAATACCAGACCATCCCTGACGTGGTAGAGGCAATCAGCAATTCAAAAATCGACATCGTCATCACCGAAGCCACCCCGGATAATTTGGCAAAATTAGCGAAAGAAAAAGCTAAACTGCAGGCATTCACCGCTCGCGGCGGTTATATTATGCTCTGGGGTCTGGATGAAAAAGGTCTTGCCGACTTTAACGCCATTGTAGGCATCGACCACCTTATTCGCCAATTTGAAATGGAAAAAGTAACCTTGCCAACCACCGGCGACCCGTTGATAGCCGGACTAACCATGCGCGACGTGGTGATGGAATCCGGTCAGCAGATTAACCAGTGGAGCGGCGATAAATTCATGGCCGATGATATATTTACCAGTGTGGTAGACGTCAATGACGTGGCAGCATTCTCCACGATTCCTGATGGCAAATATTTCGGTTACGACGATTCCAAGCCAGGCTGGGACCATTGGCCACGCAATATGTTTAATGGTTTCACCAGCGTAGATTCATGGAAATATTGTTTCACCGTTGTACCGCCAAAAGCACCTACCGCGTATAAATGGACGATGACATATCCGCAAATCATGGAATTCACCGAAATGAAGATTCTCTTCAGCGGAATTTTCAACCAGATACAGCGAGTAAATCTCTATTTCGACAATGACCCGAAACCATTTACCTATATGGTGGGACAGAATTGGAAAGATACTCAGACAATAACTCTGGATACCCCGCGCAAAGCGAAGGTGATTACCATTGAACTGCCGGACTTTGCCAATACCACCAATTCAATATTCGGTATCGACAATATGTGGCTGTATGTAAAGCGTCCGGAAAACTTTGAAGCAAGAGTAAAACCGCTGCTTAATATTGGCGCATTGGTGAAATATCCGATGAGCAAAGGCGGAGTTATCCTTAACAACCTGCGCATCCAGCAGACCGAAGGAAACCCGGTAAATTCCCAGAAGAAACGCAATATCGTTTCCACCATCTTGCGCAACCTTAACGCCACTTTCAGCGGCGGCAATGCTGTCGTATCTGGCTCTGGCTTTAACTTCACCCCGCTTGACCTGGGCGCAAAATGCAACACTTTCCTGACCAATGACAAAGGCTGGCCGGAAACCCGCGATCTTGGCATGCTGCCCAAAGGCGACAACGTACTGAATGGCGTGTCATACAACATCCGCGATTTCAAAACCAGCCCGCTGCCATCCTGCATCATGCTGGGTGGAACCGGCGCACCAGCAGGATTAGCAACCGCTGTAACCGCAATCCCGGTAGCCAAGAAAGCCGACGCGCTCTTCTTCCTGCATACCGCGCGCCAATTTAAAAACTGGACCGCGCCGAAAATTGGCGACCAGACCCCGCCGGTGGTTTTCCAATATGTAATAAACTACGCTAATGGAACCACAGAGATTGCACCTGTCCGCCTGGGTTGGGAAGTTGACAACTGGGTAAATGCCACCCCGCAAAACGGCAAAAACAGCACCGTGGCATGGGCAACAGCATTCCCGAATGACAAATCAAAAGACCAGGCAATAGCCTATCAATACATCTGGGCAAACCCGCACCCAGAGTTGGAAATAACCTCGATAGATATCGCCTACCCCGGCACCGGCGCCACTTATGCCGTCCCGGTATTGCTGGGGATTACAACCGCAACAATGGGCAAATAAGTAAAACCAGAAATGGGGCACAAATCTTGTGCCCTATTGTTTAAAAATTTCAAAATACTTATAAATACAGTCACTGTTTGGAACTGGGCGAGAGCCCGGCTATCCCCCGGGAACGCCAATCTCCTGATTGGCAAATGGTAAAAATGGTAGATTTCAAAAAATCAGCCGGGCTCCCGCCCAGTTCCAAACGGTGACTGTAATTTATTCTTAATTATCTTAATTTTATATCACGCTTCATTATTATTTCTTTACCATATTGAAACGCAACATTTCCATAGATGTTTGTTAATGGCAAACCATACCCATCTTTCCGAAGGCTTTCTTCACCATATTCCTGTATTTCACGTTGTGCCAAGAATAAACATTTAAGGTATGTCTCTGATGAGTACCAGGGACTACCATGTCGAATAATTTCAATGCATTCATCTTTATTAGGATTATGATGAAAAGCGGTAGCAATATAACTATCTACTATAAGAAATAACTCTGGATTGAGCCAATGCAATATTTTAGTAGCACCTACATAAAAATGGCTATCATGTTTTACATGAAGTCCATTCGGTCCACATTCAGATAGTGTATCAAATGCATGCTGAATTGCTTTTTTATGTTCATCAAGGTTTACAGTTGAAAGTGAAAGTGAAGTCAAAGGTGCAAGAATTGGTTGTAATTCTTCTAATTTCTTCTTCAATCTTTCTGCAAATATTACATATGGGTCAGTGCCTATATTACGTGCCATATCATAAGATATTAAACCTGCAATGATATAAGGTTGGAAAGAAGTCGACAATACATCGCTTATTTTCCTGCGTTTAGCATAAATTTCCACTGCAGCCAGATGGTAATGCAACCCACTTCTCTCATAATCTTGTAACCGTTCAGTGACATCTGTTAGTAACATTATTTTAACTCTCCCTTTCTACTCTTTCCCTATAATCTTCTCATAAACATACACCACACTGCTCTCGGTGGTGTTGATATTTACATGAAAGGCGGTAGCTAAGTCAGCGCCTTTTAATTCTTTAACAATACCGGTATCAAGATTTGTCACATTGTAACTGGCTGTTAGATCGATACCATAGAGTTTGATTACTGCATCAGTGAATGGCGAGTTTTCACGCCGGAAAAATATTGCGCATCCTTTACCCAATTCGGGCCGATTGAATTGCCAGCCGCACCAGTGTGATGTATCCTGGTTAATAGGCAGCAGCGGGTAATAATCTCCCTGGTAATATAATCGCAAGGATTTCACTTCGTCAGTCATTTTCTTCGCCTGTTCAATAGGAAAATCTGCCTTTGTCATATCCATGCAAAAACTGGTGCCGGTGGTAGCAACGCTGCGAAAATGATATGGGTTAACACTCCATACTCCGGCGGCATGCATAGGTACATATATGTTCAATCCGGCAGCCTGTGTCTGGTCCCAGGTAGACTTTTCACCACTGCACTGGCTGTCGCTATGCCATAATGGATAACTGCGGCTGAGCATTTCAAAATCGATTCGTCGTCCACCACTGGCACAATTATCAATAGTCAAACCGGGGTGTTTAGTTAGCAATTCGTCCCACATGGCATAAAGACCAGTTATATATTTATTCTCGCTGATCCCCTGACGGTCTGCTGTGTCAGCCGTCTTCCAGAATCGTAGCGGGTCAATATTAAAATCGTTTCGATATACATCAATTCCCCAATCGGTGATGCACTGGTTCAGCATATCGGTAAGCCAACGTCGAGCATCCGGGTCGCCCATATTAAACAGTCCGTCGCCGCCACCTTGGCGCAACACCCACGCCGCGTGTTCGCGCATTATTTTACTATTCGGATTCACCCGTTCCGGCTCAAACCAGAGCACAAATTTCATTCCCAGCCGATGCGCTTCATCCCCAATCGGTTTTAACCCGTCAGGAAAACCATCTTTTCGCGGGGTCCAATTCCCGGCGCCGTTCGGCCAGCCGCCTTCAAACCATCCCGCGTCAAGCCAATATCCCTCTAAACCAGATTTTTGCATGGGAATCATAGCGGCGAATTGATTATCTTTATTGACATTATTCCCTTCGTTGAAGGTGAACCAGGTGTTGGAGGTTAGCGGCGGTACCGCTAATTCGCCATTGCGGCGCAGCAAATAATGCGCAACCAGCGTACGGCGCAGGTAATTTGTTCCCCGCGACTGCTCATTCCCTTGCCAGGATACCAGCAAAATGCGCGGGGTACGGATGCTTTCTCCGGCATGCAATATCATGTGAGTGGTTTGCTGGCCAGCAGTTAAATGCAGCGTCGTTTTTCCTTCCCTGCGCGTTGTCATTTCCCATTGCCCGGTCCATCCGATTGCTCCTGTCAACCCGCCACCCGGATATTGCAAGTTGAAAAACGGCAATGCGCCATCAGATGAACGACCGCCGTTGGGAGCCAGTTTAATCTCTTGGTTAACACTAACTGGCGAATCGATAGGAATAAAGTCAGATGCGGATGCGGTGCTGCCATAAGAATGATGCAATGTCACCTGTCCATCACCACTGCCAAAATGCAAATCAAGCCCGCGAATCTGCTCAATAATTGGGGTGTCAGTTGTACCAGTGTTTTTAAAGAAAATCACCCACTCTATTGACGGATAATCCAGCGCGCGGGTGATTTGACAGGTTATTTCCATACCGCTGTTAGGGTCGGTATAAGTGATAATTCCTTGTTCTTTTTTATCTGCGACTGGTAATTTCTTTACACTCTTTTTCCATTGCGGCAGTAATTCGGAAGATGACTTGCCATTGTAGATAAAAGAAAATGGCACTTCATCAAGCAAGCCGTTTTCCGCTGTCTTGGGGGAAGCTATCTCATTCAACGGATATATTTTACCATCCGCCATGGTAATTTTTGCATCTCCCCAATCAGACTGGTCCCATCCTGGTCCGTCATCACCATCAAGTACCTTCAGCGTAACCTGTTTTGCTCCCGCCAGATCTGCATTAACTGTCAATGGAGCGTTTCCACCTTTGCAAATACCAGAGCGAAAAGATTCTTTCCCATCAGCTTCAACAACAAATACCACACTCCCCTTTTCACCCTTGGTATCATAATTATTATCAATACCCACTTGCGCCGTGAAGGTTTTCGCCGGGGAAGGCAAATCAATGAGAATAATACTGAAAGAATGTGTTCCCAAACCATGCGCAAATTCGACATTTCCGATTTTTAAAGGAGTATCCAATACCGATTTATTGCGCTTCAAAGTATTGTAATCCTGTCGTACCAGCGTCATCACCGGTTCAGTCAATGTCACCGTTTTTTTTGCATCATCAGCTAAAATTCGGGCATACCATGCCTGTACAGCTGTTAATTCATCTGTCATGCCAACAGACATTGCAGGTAATACCATCAATGCAATGAAAATGAAAAAGAATACATACAAACTTTTCAAGACAATAACCCCTTCGTGAATATCAGTTAACAGACAATAGTATACCGTATTCCCTTATTTAGATACAACTGTAAGTTTAATTAACTGTAAAATATTCACCTTGCCCCCACACATACAGTCGTGTATAATCACAATTAATATTAAATAAGATTTACGGGGGAAAATAGATGGAAATTAAGGATAGTGTTGTATTGATTACCGGCGCATCGTCGGGAATTGGGCTGGCGACGGCGCGGTTGTTTGCCCGGGAAGGCGCGCGGCTGGCACTGGCAGCGCGTTCTGTTGATTTATTGGAACAACTGGCTGCAGAACTGCATGCTGAAGGTGCGGAAGTACTGATAATTCCTGTTGATTTAACTGTACAGGGACAAGCGGCGCACGCGGTGAAAGAAACTGTTAAATGTTATGGCCGGATAGATATTCTCATTAATAATGCCGGTCAGGCAGCCATCGGCTCTATCGCTGATGTAGAGATTGAAAATTTGCGTCAAATTATGGCACTAAATCTTTACGCGCCGTTGGAAGCGATGCAGGCGGCTATCCCGGTTATGCGTACCCGGAAAAGCGGCAGTATTATAAATATCAGCTCAATGGTATCAAAAATGCGACTGCCCAATCTTGGCGCTTATGCCGCTACCAAGTCCGCGTTGAATATGCTCACCGATACCGCCCGCGTCGAACTTGCCGGTGATGGTATACGCCTTATTACAGTATACCCGCGCATGACATCCACAGATTTCGCCAAACATTCCCTTGGCAACACCGGGTATCATCGCCAAGTCCACGCAAACCCGAATATCCAGTCAGACACCCCGGAATATGTTGCAACAAAAATATTATCTGCTGCAATGAATGAACCAGATGAACAATTTATGACGGAATAGTTTTCATAAGGAGAAGATATAATGTTCAGTAGAATGGTGCACGCAAACATTGCTGTTCGCGACATCGCGAAGGCAGTACATTTTATCACCACGGCCTTGCCAGATTTCCACATCCGCGGCGGAGATAAATCCGGTCGCGGCGAATGGCTGCACGTCGGTACCGACGACACCTACATTTCGCTGGCATACTCTCCTGATGCGCTGCCCGGACAAGGGTTAAGGGTTAACCACATCGGCCTGGTTGTGGAAGATGTCGCCGGTGTAATAGCAAGGCTCGAAGCCGCCGGATACAAACAAAGCTACTACCCGGAAGAATCCCAATGGCGCAAACGCTATTACTTCACCGATGATGACGACCAGCAATGGGAGTTCATTCAATACATGTCCGAAGACACTGCGCTGAAGAACGCTTACGATTAATTTTGAGGGTTACACAGAGATTCACTGAGGAGACACACAGATTCACAGAGAAAACTCTCTCTGTCACTGCGGTGACATCTCCCTCAAGAGGGAGACATTAATAAAACCTCCGTGAATCTCTGTGTAATAAATACTATAAAACCACTATTAGCAGGAAATCAGCGGGATTTGGCGTAACTATTAAACTGTCTTGATTAATAATACAACAGCTACCAAACTGGACACAGATAGAGATATCCCTCATGTCATAATTCGTGCGGGCGGAATATCTATGGGTGAAATGCTGCGGGAAGTTATTGAACGGCGCGACTTGATACTTATTCTCGCCTGGCGCGATATTTCCATACGCTACAAGCAATCTTTCCTTGGCACTGCCTGGGTGATAATACAGCCGTTGCTGTTGATGCTGGTCTTTACCACCTTTATGGGTCGGGTTGTCCGGGTGCCGTCAGATGGGTTGCCTTACCCGATATTTGTATTCAGCGGGCTTATGTTGTGGCAATTTTTCGCGTCTATATTGACCCGGGTTACCAGCAGTGTGGTAAACACCGGCGAGATGATACGCAAGGTATATTTCCCCCGCTTATCGGTTCCCATCGCCGCTGCTATTCCCGCCGCTTATGATTTGTTATTTGTTGCCATCACATTCATCTGCCTGTTGGCATTTTATACGCTATTTAAAGGCCTGGTTATACTCATTACCTGGAAACTGTTGTTAATTCCGTTTTTCATATTACTGGCGGCAATCACTGCTCTTGGATTTGGGATTTGGTTCTCGTGCTGGGGTGTCCGTTACCGCGATATTAACCACCTGCTGCCGGTGATAGTGCAAGTATGGTTTTTTGCGTCGCCAGTGACATATCCCACCAGTCTGGTACACGGCAAAACACGGTTGCTATACGGACTGAATCCGATGATGGCATCTATCGACGGAATGAGATGGTGCATATTTGGCGATACTTATACTCCGGGCATCGAGATAATCTGGCCGATTTTGATATCGATTGTCATCCTGATAACCGGAATATTTTTCTTTCATCATGCCCAGCGAAAATTTGCGGATGACCTTTAATGGATAATTCAATCAAAGTAAGCGGAATATGGAAACAATACGTACTGGGTGAACTGACATCGACCCGTACGTATGAAATGCTGCAAAATTTTCTGGCATCGCTGGCAGGCAAAAAACCGGCTGGAATTAAAAATAGTTTCTGGGCACTGCAGGATATTGACTTCACCCTCGACCGCGGCCGGGTGCTGGGACTGATTGGCCGCAACGGCAGCGGGAAAAGTACCCTGCTGAAATTGCTGGCGCGCATCACTAATCCCACTCGTGGAACGATAGAATATTACGGCCGTATGGGAGCGTTGCTTGAGGTTGGAACCGGATTTCACCCCGAACTTACCGGTAGAGAGAATATCTATTTGAACGGTGCTATCCTGGGGATGACAAAGTCGGAAATTACCAAAAAATTCGATGAAATTGTTGAGTTTTCCGAGATAGCGCTATTCTTGGATACCCCGGTAAAGCATTACTCGTCAGGCATGTATGTCCGTCTTGCCTTCTCAGTCGCCGCCCACCTGGAACCGGAGATTTTGCTGTTGGACGAGGTATTGGCGGTGGGCGATCTGGCTTTTCAGCATAAATCCCTGCGCAAAATGCATGAGGTGGTAAAAAATGGCCGCACGGTAATATTTGTAAGCCACAGCATGGACGCGATACGCGATCTTTGCGACCGGGTGATGGTGCTGGACCACGGAAAAATGATAACTGACGCCCCGGCGGAAGAGGCGATTAAAATATACGAAAAGTTGAATGAAGAGCTGAAGGCGGAACTGTGATGGATGATATAATCACCAGAATATCCGCCGGAAGCACAGAATGGATACCAATACTGGCACAATTCACCACAAAATATCTTGACAGTTGTGGACGGTCGTTCACCAATTATGTCAGTGACCGGCTAATACGCGCCACCCGCCAGGCCGACGGTATCGTGATGACCCGGAACGGACTGCTGCGGGGGATTATCGTGATGGATTACGATGGCACCGCCGCGGAGATAACCGTACCCTGGACCATGCGCACTGATGACGACACAACCGCCGCAATTATGGCAAAATACGCTATAGATGAGATTCTCGCCGCACCCCGCGAAATTCGCCACATTCGGGCAGAACGCCAGCTTGTTCCCGGCGAATCTGATGGCATCGGACTGAAAGAAGCCGGTTTTGAACTATATCAGCGTACCAGAATGACGATAAATTTGCCCGGATTTTCACTTAGCGACGACTTGGTGACGGATTGCACCATTAAGCCATGGGACATCACCAAACTGGATACGGCAGCGGAATTAATATATTCGGCCAATGACAATACTCTCGATAAAAGGCTCTACCCGGTATTCTTTGGCAATTCCCCGTCGGATTGCCGTCATGGCATATTATCCATCCTCGCCGGCAAATATGGTGCTATTCACCCGCAAGCCAGCCTGTGCTTGTATCACGAAGATGTTATGGCGGGTGTTAACCTGGTGGTAGATGAAGGCAATGGAGTAGCCAGCGTGGTAGAGATTTCAGTAAGCCCGCATCTGCAGCGTCGCGGGTATGCCCGCACCATGATGTTGAAAAGCCTGCATATATTGCAGGATGAAGGCGTCGAGTCGGTTGACCTGGCGGTGACGAATGAAAATCACCGCGCTTACCAGATGTATTTAAAATTGGGATTCACCGAAGCGGCAGGTTTTCCGGTGGGGATTTATGAGGTGGCAGGATGAGAAAGTTTGACCGGTACCTGTTGGCAGAGATGGCAACCCCCTTTACCGCCGGAATAGTGGTGATGCTGATGCTGCTGGTGGGGAACCAGTTATATATTCTGCTGCGCACCGTATACTCCGCCGGTGCGCCTATCCGCGACTTCGGCATGATGCTGCTCTATTACCTGCCCGCGGTGCTGGTACAAGCTATTCCGGCGTCGGTACTGCTGGGGGTGGCACTGGCACTGAACCGGCTGGAACGCGACCGCGAATTGCAATCAATGCGGCTGGCGGGGATATCTCTCACCCGTATCATAACCCCCGTCATCATTATTTGCATCCTCATCTCCGTGTGCATACTGTACCTGCAGGACAAGGTAATTCCCTATACCAGCCACCAGGCAGAACGCATTAAGATGAAGATTTCATACCAATCACCCGAGGCTGTTATCCCGTCCGACCAGGTAATCAAGCTGGACAACGGCACAGTGGTATATGTGAAGACGGTAGATCCGCGCAATCACCGGCTGAGCGGCGTGATAGTATGGAAGCCGAACCCGGGGAAATTTCCCACCCTTATTACCATCCCGATAGCGGAAAATCATGACGGCCAGTGGATGCTGATGGCTGACCCGCTGAACCCTCAGCAAACCCCGCGTATGTATACCTTTGATGAGCAAGGCAACCTGGGCAACTATATTGACGTCACCGGCGCAGATTCCTGGATGAATATGAACAACGACATCTGGTTATACATTACGGATTCACCCACCACCGCCGAAGAGTTGTCGATACGGCAATTGCTGGACTTGCGCAAAGGCGTCCGCCTGTCGATGGGAGTCATCGTCAGCGACCCGAAATTGCTGACATATTACCTGCACCGCAAATTTTCCAATGCCCTCGCCCCGCTGGTAGCCGCCCTCCTCGCCATTCCCCTGGCAGTCAGGTTCGGCCGCCACGGCGGTTTCACCGGCCTGCTGCTATCTTTCATAGTAGCCTTCTGCTTTGTAGTAAGCACCCAATGGGCGCAGGTACTCACCGAAACCCGTGGCATAAACCCCCTCCTCGGCGCCTGGGCACCCGCCGTCTTCTTCGGCCTGATAGGAATAATCATGTTGATAAGAGAAGAGTTGGGATTGAGGAAGTCTGCGTAAGAAGAGAAAGCATTAAGGTTTGAAAGAGAATATAAATGTTTTAATTACAGTCACCCAAAACTGTCATTTTATCACAAGGAATTATTGATATTAAAAGTTCCGGGCCGGACTTCACCCCTTTCCAAACGGTGACTGAAATTTTAAGCATTACTCTGTAAAAATTCATTTTTAGTTGATCTAATAATCTTTTATTTTTGCCATATAAACTGTTGTATGATATTCGCACCTCTTAAAAAACCACCGCAAAAATGATATGATTGTTGCAGTGGAATTATTATTCATTATGGGGTATTTTCATGTCTGACAATGTTATTCGGAATCTTAACAGCCGCGTTGGCTGTCACTGCTGGGGGACGAATCCTGATTCTGTTGCTGGTGTGCCGGTATATGCCGAGGTTGGGTGCCGTTGGGTGCGGGCAACCCGGCCTATGCAGATGGATGTGGTGGCTACCGGGCCGCGGCAATATAATTTTGCCGACCATGGCGAGGCGTCTATCGATCTGGCAATTGCCAACGGGATGTCTATTATGGGCATTCTCGACGCGCGGTGGGGCAACGAAACGCTGTTTAACGACTTGCCTTATGCCTCGCCTATCTGGGAACACCTTGATTTGTGGGAAGATTTCGTTACTGCTTCAGTTAATTATTACAAGGATCGGGTGAAATATTGGGAAATTATTAATGAACCGCCATTTTTCTGGTGGTACCCAACCCCCGAAGGCGTGACTATTCCAGAGATAAACCCGGATATCAAGCGCGCGCCAATCTGGGCATACGCGAAATTGCTGAAAGCATCGGCAAAGGCAATTCGCGCCGCCGACCCGACTGCCAAGGTGGTGATGGGCAGCGGATTTAACGACGGGCAATTTTTACAGCGGTTATACGACCTTGATTGCAAGGACAACTTTGATATAGCATCGGTGCATTACCTTGGCTGCAAGCACCCGGATGATTTCGCGCGCGGTTATCGACGAATGCGCACGGTGATGGCGGAAAATGGCGATGCCGGCAAGGCTATGTGGGATACCGAGAACGGACCCGGCGGCGCGATAATCGGACAGTCAGTGCAAACCCCGGGAGAATACGAGGCGCTGTATAACATTTACCGCCACTGCTTCACACACCAATTCGGACTGGAACGCTATTTCTGGTTTAACCCGCCAATACAAAAAGAAGCCGGTGTCAGCCATGGATCCGGTACTTATGATGCAAATAACCAGCTCTCACCAGCGTACCAGGCGATGAAAACGCTGTATAAATTCGTTGGAGAAGGCGAATTGTTGAAAAATACCCACCTTGACGGCGAAGTTCACACCTATCTGTTTAACGGCCCGCAAGGCCCGGTATCTATTTTGTGGTCTACCGCACCCGCCACCGCACGGTTATCAGGCAAAATTGACGCTTTTAATTACCTGGGTGAATCGCAAAAATTAAGCGGCGAGTTTGAACTCAATGGCCAGCCGCTTTTTATCCCCGGCGATATCACATCAACGCTTGATATTACAATAAACGGCAAACGCGAAACAGTGGTGCCATGTATGAAACAGCCAGCAGCGGATACTCCGCAATTCACTGCCTCGGCAGTATCAACAGCGATAGGTATTCACGATGCCGGATGGGACAGCATTCCTTACCTTGCTACCCGTAATGAAATACCGGTGACTGATATTGGGAAACATTTCTGCAAAGTAACCACCAGCGTAACCGCTGATATCCAGATGGCATTCACCCCCGAATCGCTGCTGCTGCGGGTGAAAACTTATGACGATACGCTGAATCCCGCCTGTCCCACCGGTCTGGTGCAATTCACCTTGCGCGACTCCAACCCGGAAGTGCGCGAATGGACCTATTTCTATAATTCTTACGGTTTATACAACCTTTTCGCGTCTAACCGCGGGCCGATGGTTCTGCGTTTTGAACATCTCATGCAGGATGAATATCCCGTCGGAGTGGTGAAAAATGCTGATATACAGGTTGAACCAGAAGCGGATGGCCTGCTTTACTGGGCAAATATCCCGTGGTCAGAAATAGGCCCATGCCGCCCAGGCAGTAACAATCCATACCTGATGATGTTCAGTTTTAACCGCGCCGACAACATTCTGGACTTGCCAACCGGCGACGAACCAGAAGAATGGTCTCACAACTTCAACGACAACTTCATCGTGAAAAATCCAGCGTTGACGAGGTGGGTGGTGTTTGGGTGAAGGTACTGCCGATATGAAGCAGATATTTGATAAGTTTTACTCAACAATGGTAATATAAAACAGATTAATTATTGAGGAGGATGATAAATGAAAATTTCTGATTTAGATATATTACTTCAGGAAGGCGAAGGCGTCATGTTAGAGTATAAGGAAAGTTTATCTTCTTCCTTTGCCCGAGAACTTGTTGCTTTTGCGAATACTGCAGGCGGTAAAATTCTGCTGGGTGTTAAAGATGATGGTTCGGTTAAAGGAATCGCTGATACAAATGAATCGCGCGCAAGAATCCAGAATATTGCCCGCAATTGCGATCCGCCAGTGAAAATATTACAACAACATATCGGTGATGTAACAGTTATAACTGTTCGCGAAAGCGATGTAAAACCAGTACAGTGCAGTGAGGGATTTTTTTGGCGGTTGGGATCAGTTTCTCAAAAACTTTCCCGCGAAGAAATCCGCGAACTTTTTCAACAGGTTGGTGCAATTCGTTTTGACTTGTCTATTTGCCCGCGTTTTCGATATCCTGACGACTTTGATGTTGATAAATTTAATTATTGGCTGCAAAAAAGTACAATATCCCGCACCGGAACAGTTGAAGATATTCTGGTTAACATTGAAGCTGCCGAACGTTCTGGCGGTAAATTGCTTTTTCGCAACGCCGGTGTAATTTTCTTTGCTCGCGAACCACGCCGATTCTTTAATCAGGCCTACATCACCTGCCTGTTATTTAAAGGAACAAGTAAGGTTCACGTGTTGGATCGTAAAGATTTTGATGGCGGTATTGTTACCGACATAGAAGACAGCCTGCGCTTTATTGAGCGTAATACTCGTACTGCCTATAAAATAGAAAAACTGCAGCGTGAAGAAATTACAGAATACCCAATGCCTGCACTGCGCGAAGCTATCACTAATTCCGTTATGCATCGCGACTGGTTTATCGAAGGCGCAAATGTCTTTGTTGAAATATTTGAAGACCGCGTTGAAATTTCAAGTCCAGGCGGTCTTCCCAAAGGGATGCTTATTGAAGACCTTGGAACCAAAAGCGTACGCCGCAATCCGTTGATTGCCGATTTGCTGCACCGCATTTCATTTATTGAAAAGGCTGGAACCGGCATCAGGCGTATGCGTGATGGTGCACGCGACCAGGGTTATCCCGAACCAAACTTTTCCGCAGACGGTTTCTTTTCCGCCGTATTTCACCCTGTAATAACTGAAACGGTCAATAACATAGTCCCTGTAGACCATGCAAGTACCATGCAAGTACCATGCAAGTACCATGCAAGTACCATGCAAGTGCTTGCAATATTAAATCATGCAGCATTAGTGGAGAAAACAAGAGAAGAATTGCAATCAATTGCAGGAATTAAGAATCGAGATTATTTTAGAAAAAATTACCTCAATCAGCTTGTTTCAGATGGTTTATTAGAACTTACTATACCAAATAAACCAAATAGTCCAAAACAAAAATATCTTACATCTTCTATCGGCGGTAACATTCTTAACAATAATGCACCAACATTTTCTGTTGAAAATAACTTTGAAAAAGGCTCAGAATCTCATGTTGACCATGCAAGTACCATGCATGTTGGAACTAAGTCGGGACTAAGTCGGGACCAAGTTGGGACTAATTCGGGACTAAGTCGGGACCAAGTTACTATTCTTAATGAATGTTTGCATGAAAGTTCTATTAGTGAATTACTAATTCTTGTTGGACGAACTAACAGAACTAAATTTAATAATGTTTTTATAAAACCACTTTTAGAAGATGGTCTATTAGAACTAACTATCCCTGATAAGCCCAGAAGTTCAAAACAAAAATATAGAATAACTGAAAAAGGTCGGGAAATACTTAAGGGATAAACTTGTAACATAAAAAACATAACCAGGAGAAAAAAAATGTATCGCTCAATGTTAATAATCACTTTGATTCTTGCGCTGATTTTTGCGTCTGTCAGCGTTTCTGCGCGAAAGGCTTCGGCTTTTTTGCTTAATTCGCGCGACACTGTGGTGGTGCTGGGTGACAGCATTACTTCGGATGGACGGTATACCCAACTGGTGCAGGATTTTGTTGATGCCAAATATCCTGAACGGCAGATTCGCTTTGTTTCTGCCGGAGCATCCGGCGACACGGTGCGGGGTTCATTGAACCGGCTGGAAAAACAGGTTTATGCCTGGAAGCCTGACTGGGTGCTTATCAATCTTGGCGTGAATGACCTGGGACGATTTTCGACAGAGGAATACCTGACGAATTATGAAGCGATGATTAACCGCATTTACCGCGACACCAAGGCGAAAATTGGCATTATGTCCTTCATATATTTTGACCGGGAAAATAAAGACACCGCGAAAGAAGAAGCGTATATCGCCGGGATACAGGCATTGGCAAAGAAATATGGCTGCCTGTATATTCCCTGTTATGAAACATTTAAGGCTGTCCGTCCGACCTTGTCAACCGGTGTCCGGTATGCCGGCGACGCAGTGCACCCCAACCAGTTTGGCTATTGGATGTTCGCGCAAAGTATTTTGAAAGCGTTAAATTACCCTTTTGACGGCAAACCTATATCACTGGATATCCCCGTAACGCGATTGTCAGCAGCAGATTATCCTGATCAAGCGAGTTTAATCGGAAAGAAATTCACGGTGGCTTTACCCAATCCACTGAAGGTAACCATCACAAAATTTCAACCGAATACAATCACGGTGCCGCGTGCCGCCAAACCAATTAATATCGACGGCAAGTTGAATGAATGGAACTTGAACAGCACTATATTAATCGACAAGCGCGAACAGCAGTGCGGCGGTGTGATAAAATGGGGACAAGACCATCACACGGCGAAAGCATACACCTGCTACGATGACAACGCCTGGTATTTCGCCATCGCGGTAGATAGTCCGGTGGTAGTTAATATGGCAACATCTACCAGTATTATACGCGACAGCATCGAACTATGCGTTGACTTGCGCAGTCCAGATGAAAAAGCGAAATATGGCAATAAAGCGCCAAATTTCCTGGCAAATCAATACCCGCACGTAGTTCAGTACTTGCTGGCTCCGGCAACTGCACAATCACCAACCACCTGGGTTAATAAAGGCTCTGGCGATGCAAATATGCTGACCGGGGTAAAAGCCGCCTCATCACTAACCAATACCGGTTATATCATCGAAATGTCAGTCCCAGCCGCACAATTCCCCGGAGGTGTAATTACTCCTGAAGCTGTATATGGACTGGATATTACTGTTGACGATGTAGACAGGTTTGAAGACTGGTCGGAATTAACCCAAATGCGCTGGAGCGGATCACAATTAAGCTTTTTCAGCACATTGGAATACGGGATGATGACGATGGGGAAATAATAGAAGAGAGAAGGGTGAGGGGTGAAGAGAGAAATTGCAAATGGTAAATGGCAAATTATCGTCACCGGGACGGTGACGCCACGTTTTTCTCTCTTCTCTCCTCACTCTTCTCTCTTCTGTTACTCTTTTTTCGCCGGTAAACTCTTCAAAACTAACTGTCCTATCATTTCGGCGCCTTTCTCGTTTGGATGTACGCCGTCTGCGAATAGTGCTTCCTGACCCGCGAAAGTTTCGGCGGATTCTATTATTGTTGCGCCGGCTTGTTTCGCGCCTTGCGCCAGCAAAGGCCGCACCTGCACCAGCAATTCTTCGGTGATGCCAAATGCCGGTTTGAAAACCGGTACCGGCATTACCACGATAACCTCTGGTTTTGATGGCAAATCTTTGAATATATTAATCATGGCAGCCATGTCGCCGGCAATTTCGGTTGAATGTGCCCAGTTCTGCGGCTTGCTGTCATTTGTTCCCAACATGATAATCACCACGTTTGGACTGTAATGCTTTGCCATGAACAAGGCATTTTGTTTCCAATAACTGCTGTCGCCATTCTTCAATAATGTGGTGCCGGAAATACCGAAATTGCCAACCATCGCTTTGCCATCCAGCAAACGGCGCAAAACACCCGGAGGCGACTTTTTATCGCTGCCGCTCAGTCCATATCCCTGGGTTATACTGTCGCCTACCCAGGCAATGCGAGTGATTTTTTCCGTAGCGACTCGCTCTGGCGAAGGGGCAGATTTTTCTGCCAGTTTCTCAAGCTTCATATTTGAAGCAACAACATTTTTACATGAATCACGCAGGAAAATACCGCCTACCATCAAACCGCTGCCGGGATTAAATAGCTGTTTGAACGAGGTGGACGGCAATATAGCCTTGCCATCCGCGCTGGCACCCCATGTCAGCGCGTCCATGTCGAACTCAACCAGCAGTGTGACAGTCGCACCGACAGTATAGGCAATTTTTTCAGACCCAGGTTCATCGGTGGTAATGGCACCTTTATCAAAAGTTATGCACGCCGGTCGTCTTTGCGGCCATATCCACGCGCCATCTTCGCCTGCCATAACAACCTGCATGTGCAGGCCGTCAACATTGGCATCCTGCGGGGCAACCTGGCAAGACAACGTGTATTTACCGGATTTCAGCATCAAATTTCTCAAATCCCAATAGATTTCTCCACCGGTATTTGGGCCTTCGGTGCCTTTAAATATAGCGTAAGGAGCCTTAACACCGGCAATTTCTTCCGATGCACCTTTTACTGTTAAACTCCCGCGAAAAGATACCGAAGATGGTATGGTTATCGGCAATTGCGGTTCTTCCGCCTTTGCCGGCATCACCAGCAGCTTATTATCTTTATCTGTCTGGTCAAATTTCGTATCGACAATAATTTGTTTGCCAGCAGCAGCATCTGCCTTTGTGAATGGCGATAATGCTGTAAAAAGCAAACCACATAAAAATAATGCGCTGATAAATTTGATTGATTTCATATTACTATTCCTTTGTTTCATATGTTCTACACTTTACTTTTTCACGTTAAATTCAGTTATTTTATATTTAATCTAATTACACAACCATTTGATTCTTATTCTATTAATGCTGTACCCCATTGAGACGGTTCCAGCCGGCTTTCGCTGGGGATGTCATTATTGATGGCTGCAGTAGGACTGTTATTTGCCCAGTAGGCGCGCAAGCCGCAAACACTACCGGTTTCATTGCCGAATAAATAACCGAGATCCATGCGCACAGATGCGGTGGATTTCGGCGACCATCCGAGCAATGACAGGGGAATTATCGCAGTCGCAGTAAAGCCGGCAGGCGTCTTGCTATATTCCAATGTAACCTGACTCACAACCTCAATACTGTCAAAGGTTTCTTGACCGGTGGGGGATTTCAGAACCTTTGCTTCACCGGTAAAATCTTTCACCTTTGGACGGTAGAGTATTGCTAAAGGTTTGCCGTTTTGACGAGTGATTAACAGGCGTAAGTCGCCGATAGCGGGTTTTACCCGTTTAGCATCAGCATTCGGGTCAGCAGCTAATTGAACATCGATCAGGTTGCCGCCTTTGAATATAATCAGCGGGTCGGTGATATTGTTAGTAAGTTCAAATGGTGTTGTTACATCATAATTTATATATAGTTTCTGCTGGTCATAGGCGGCACGGGCGGTGAAACGTCGTTTCTCGTCAACCACACGGGTGATTCCCTGTGCAACGCTCAGACTGCCTTTGCCACGTTCAATGAAGAGTGGCTGTGCCTGGGCTTTACGGCGACCGAATTCCTCTAATGCTGCATTTGCGACGGCGACATCCGCAGGTGTGATGGTCAACTTGCCGTCAGGGAGGCGCTTCACTGTATTTAACCCGAAGATTTCTGATATTCGTCCGTCTGTATCGCCACCGAGGAAGAAATAACGCCCGCTTTTTTGCATTTTCACCATTTGCCCGGCGAATGCCTCACACATGATCAAGTCAGATCCCATCACCCCTTCGCGTTGATCGCGGAAGAGGCGTGAGATATACATACCATCGCGTGTGATAATATTGAATGGACCAAAATAGGAAGCAATACCAGTGAAATCGCCAGCAGTGCCCAGGAAGCTGGTGACTCCCCACAGGTTGCCTTTACTACCCACTGGCAGGTTAAGCGATGCGCGCCAACTCTTGGTCGGGTAGGTCCACAGCGCCTTGCCACCTGGTGTCAAGCGCGTTAACCCGCCATCCGACTGAACAGTATAAAGGGTGTCATCCATGGTGTCGTGATGAAGGCCGCCGAACTCGTGTGAGCCGGCGATGCCCGTTTTCGAAGCCTTGGGAAGGTCATATATCGGTCGACCGTCTTTACCTGTACTGGCGAGGGGCAGCATGGCACCAGGACAATATAAATTCAGGTTGGCATCCAGAGCGCCGAATGAACTAAAGGTTTTTGATAAAGTGATTTCATCCGCCTGGATAATCTGGTCATCATTAGTATCTTGCCAGAAATAGTTTCCGTTCGGGTATTTTGTATTATCGTCGAAAATTGGGTAGGGTGGCCAGGCGATAAATTGGTTGCCTTTGACGACGTTGATAACTGCTACAATTGGTTTGAAAAGTTCGCCAGTACGTCGGTAGAGAACACTGCCGATATGGCTGCTGCCCCAAGCATACTGGCTTTTATCCTTTGCGGTCAGCACGCGCAACCAGCCGGTACCATCTATCATATTCGGCTGGGTAGCACGCCACATGGTATTTTTTGGCGACCAGGTACCATTTTTTGTGTTTATTTTATACGTGGTCATGTCGCAATAGGCTTCATCTTCGCGCGATGGGTCCATGCTGACAAAAGTGGCATAATGACCACCACCAAAGAATTCATTCAGACAGGTGCCATGTTTTGTATCCCACACGCTGATGCGCTTAGGTGAGTCCAGCGTTTCTGCTACCCACAAACGACCACGGATATCAATGGCGATGCCGCCAGGTTCAAGCATACCTGTTTTATCATAACGTCCCACTGCCGGACGTCCACCGGTTTTGCCGATGCTGTTCAGGTATTTCCCGGTAGCGGTGAAAACTGATACATTTTGCGTTTTGCCGCCATTGGCGACGTAAATATTCCCGGTGTTATCGGTAGTTATACCTGTCGGGATATCAAGGTGATTATTTATCAATGGTGTAATGCCATTTTTACTGGCAGATACAATTTTTTCCTGGCTTACTACCAGCAAAGGACCATTGGGCGACACAGTCATTTGTTGTGGTGCTGGCACCGTCCATTGCTCAATGATAGAACCTTTAATCGGGTCATACAGGCAAATCATATTACGTTTCTTGTACGCGACATATAACATGCCGTTTCCATAAGCAAGTCCGGTCACGGTATTAGTTTCTTTATCACCGCCAGAAGGTTCTTCAACTTTCGCAGTGCCGCGAGAGAAATTCATCGGTCGACTATCGGTGACATCAAAAACTTGAACGCCGCTGCCGTCGATAAAACCAGTGCCACCACTTGTGAAGAGACGTTTGCCATCAGTTGCGATATAGATTGCGCTGTGCAGCATACCCCATTGCTTGTGTCCATTCAGGTCTACCCGCAGCAAACCGCCTTTGTTTTCCGCCACATTCCAAGCCAAAATCATACTATCAGACAATGCGGCGACAGTGGTCGGTGTGCCATGGTCAGCACCCCAGGAACCTTTGCCATCTGCGGTGACCCAAGTTGGATGTCCGGAATTGTTCACCCCCATCACATATTTCGTGGTTATCGGTTGGTGGTATAAGCCGCGCCATGTATAATCGCCGGCAGGCAGCGGCTTTCCATTGTCATCCAAGCCATCCCAGGCCTCGATGACATCGCCTTTTTTACGAGCTGCTTGTGATATCAGTCGGCGAACATCTTTGCCATTTTTGTCCTGTAGTGCAATGGTTACTTCACTGGTTTCAGGTAAGACATAATGGAATTTTAACGGCGTGCTGGGAGCGATGGCAATGTCATCACCCGGCTGACTGAAGGCTGCAGGCAGTTTACCGTGATCAGTAAAGAGAGCTTTTCCCCAGCAATAGGTGCCCTGGAATGGGAATCCTGAGCGACTCATCAGATCATAAGCCGCACCACCGCCAACAATGGAAAGTCCGTCTGCGGAACCCCATTGGATTTGGAGCACTGAAGTGAGAAGGTCACCCACTACAGGTGTTTTTTTTGCTTCCAGGGTGCTCCAGGGGATACGGTATTCGAAAGTATAACCGCGTTTATCGTCAAACATGCGGTAAGCCCCCTGAAATTTATCCGCAGGCACTACACCACCAGGATAACCAGCCTTCGGACCCTGGTAATTCATCCCATAAGCCAACTGCAGGCATGGCTGTTGACTGCCGGTGTAATACCATAACATCATGTGGCAAAGCTGATCATTATAACCACTCACTTCCAACGGAAAACCAGCAGCGGGATCGAGCATCATACGCAACTGGAAACAGTCGCCGTCCCATGCGCGTCCGGGGTCGGCAACGGGGTCATGGCGGTTAATCATCGGAGAATCATCCTGTACCACTCCGCTGACATAAAGCGCATCCTTGTCATACATGAAGGCAAGACGACCGTTCATGGTACTGCGGGTTTCAGGGGCGATAAATATTTCTATCTGTCCTGAAAGATCCCAATCATTCAATTTGCCGTCAATGGTTACCTGCTGCGGACATGGCACCACAAAAAGACGTTTATTGCGTCCGCGGCCAGTGCTGTCCTGCGACCACCCAGCACTTATCAGCAGGGAAATTAGCAACAGACAGAAAATGAAATTACGCATAAAGATATCTCCATTTTTTAATTACAGATGTGTTCCGGTTAACATTAGTATCTTACTTCCCGTAAATCCATTTGTACAGAGAATTTATCCTGATTTTAAGATATTTATTTAAATAAAATGACAACTGTTTATTTCTGTAACGACCATAAAATAAATCTGTCACCGAGACAATGACGCCACGAATGTAAAAAGCCGCAAAAGAAACTCTTTTGCGGCTTAATTTTTTGTGTTGGATTCAGGCTATTTTATATTTAATCCAACTACGCAGCCATCGGCAAGACCGACTGCCAGGATGTTGCCGTTCCATGCCAGGGCGTTGATGTCTGTTGGCATTGTCTGTTGGGTCTTCAGCACATTGTCGGCACCAAAGGTTTGTACGGTGCCGCCAGTGTATGCGATGGCGGTCATGTTGTTTACCGCTACAACCATTTTAACGGTTGCGCCAGGCAGCAGGCTTGATTTCAGCGGTGCTGCCACTGCGATAACCGGCTTGTCTGCTGCCGGGATAGTATCAACAACTTTTATTGTCGCTTTGCCTTTTGTGTCGATGGTTGCCTGGGCGCCATTCGCGCTGTAGGCGACAACTTTATTGCCATCTATCGCAATCGAGTTAATGCGGTCGGTTAATTGTGCCTGCCATTCTATCGGCGCAGCGGTGATTTTTACTGGTTGTGTCGCGGTGGTGATGGTATTGCTTACTGGCAGCACCAGCGGGGTCAGCGGGTCAATGCCGATGCCCAGGGTAAACATGGTGCCGATTGCTTCGTTGATGCCGTCCGCATCATAACCAATCAGAGAAATGCTTTCAACGTCGTGGCCGAGGGTCATCAGGTTCCAGGCAATCATGCCATGTCCGCGACCGGGGAAATCCGCTGTCGGGGCGTATGGCAATACTTTGCGGTCATTCAGGAACTTTATCAGCGGGTTGTCTTTTTCGTTACCCAACAAAATTGTCGGGGTAGACAGATTGTAGCCAACTACTGCCGGGCTATTGCGGGCATTAATATTAGCAGGAACATCAAGTGAGCCGGCTGCCTGATCGCCGCACCATGTTTTCGCTTCTTCATCGGTCAGCGTGCGCGCCTTGTTGGCGTCTGCTGCAGTGACAATGTTGGCGACTACATTATAAGGTTTCAATATCTGCACCAGTCGGTCGGCAGCGGCATTATTATAATCGCTTGTGCCTTTCACAATGGTGATGACGCGGTAATTGCGGAAGAAGTTATAGATATTTTCTTTGTCCGCCCAGAAATATGTCGCGCGCTGGGCAGCACCGGCCAAAACGCCGCACTGGCTTGCTGGCATGTAGGTGAAGGTTGCTGTACCGGTAGTATTAGCCAGCAGTTCTTTAACAGAAATTGTCCACTTGCCGGCGGCGTCATTTACTGCCAACGGCAAACTTACTGAGCAAACACCCTTGTCGGTAGCACGGTAGATATCGTAGCGAACCACACCCAGCGGGTCGATAACTTTTATCTGCAATGGCGCGGTGCCGGCGATAACGTTCTTCTGGGTATCCTGCAGGGTTGCGCTGAAATCGATAGTCTGCAAATTGCTGTCGCGGGTTAAGTCGCGGTTAATTACTGCCGCGCCGACATTTACGCCGCCGATTGGACGGGCGGTGCGGGCAAACGCCATCATTTGGCCAGGGCCAAAATCAAGCGCTGCTGTTGTCATAGCCTGACCTTTTTTGGCAGAAAACGCGGTTAAACCACCGGAGATGGCGTTATAAATTGAACGGCCATCATTCGGAAGTGCAATGTTGGCTTTAGCAGCGACAGGTATGCCGTACCCGCCTGCCGGTATGCTGTAACCAGCTTCCGGGGTGTAGTTAACGGCAAAGATATATTCGATATCGCCGCGAACCTGTTTGCCGGCTGCGATAGTATTTACATCGCTTTCAAATGCCGGGAAGATTCCCTTGGCGACTAACGCGTCTTTCAGCATTTTGGCTAATGGCGCGGCGTTGTCTATCATTAATCGGAATGAGTTAGCCTTGGTGGTCTCTATTTTCTGCTGATCTTTGTCAGTAACTAACTTTGCGTCAGCCTGGGCTTTCGCATACATAGCACCGGGTAAGATGTCTAATTTCACCGCACCGACAACATTAATCTTGCATTCTGAAGTAATCAGAACCACTCCGCCGGTCTTTGTGTATAGTTCCAGTGAAGCAATCGCTGCCGGGTCAAGGTAATCCAGACCGGTAAGTATGATTGCTTTATGGCTGACGGCAAGGGTGCCATCAATGATATCTTCGTCTAATACCGCGCTCATAGGATACTGATTCATTTTCAGCGCCATATAAACTGATGGCAATGAACCCAGTTGCGGACTGCCGCCGTGACTGTGTTCAATGCATGATTTTGAATATAAAACCGCTACATCCTGGCGGGTGATTGCCGGCTTGGTAAAAATAGTTCCCAAACGAGCAAACAGTTTGTTGCTTTCGGTGATGCCGGATGCGGCGGCACTGGTGGCATTCAATCCCGGAGGTGTGCTCATCCCCTGGATGCCGGTGATGAAGGAAAGGTTGTGCTCTTCACGGAACGCATCCGGGGTCATGTTATACCATTCTGGCAGGTACCATGTCGGCTTGTCAGTCTGTCGTGGCAATGCCATCTCAAGGAAGAATGTCGCGTTCAGGTTGCGCAGCCAGAAGTCATTGTATCCACCATGGCCGCTGATAATTGGCATGGAACGCGCAACGTTAAAATAATAACCATCGTGAAACGCGGTCCAACCATACTGAGTCTGGGTAACAGACAAATAGCCCGGTTTCATGCGATCAAGAGCGTTCTTTGATGCTTTCCACATCATATCCATAAATCCGAGTTTGAACTCGCAAACCTTTGCCCAAGCTTCCAATCCTTCTGGGGTATTGGTGTCGACTTTATCAAACCAAGGCATTTCTTCGCCAAATGCGCGTTTGTAAGCATCACGCTGGAAAGAAATATCATGCGGGCCAAATAAAGGTTTGCCGTCTTTATCTTTTAAATATGCGTGGGGCAGCCAGGTAAGGCCCGGCTCATCATGCAGATGGGCGCCGATGGCATTTGGCATGGTGCGGAAACCGAATGCACGATCAACGCCGCGCTGAATTGCACCGATATATACGTTGGGGTCGGACCAGTCATTGGTTAATTTCAGGTCATGCTGGTGGCCGCCGCCCATCAGGCAGTTGCCCATTACATCCAGACCGCTGCGGATAGATGGTTCGCCGGTTTCACCCATGGCGATATTAAATCCCATTCCGTTTTCGCCTTCGGTAATCATCGATTTATTGGTGATGCCGCCCCAATGAATGGTTTTGTAATCAGACTTGCGGATATGACTGAATATCTCTATTTTCGTCTGTGCCGCCGCGCCATCGCATGCCACATCAACGGTGTATGCACCCGGCCGCATCAGCCAGCCATTCAGGCGCAGCTTTTCGGTATTGCGCGCGTCGGCACCAGCCATCAGCACAGCCTTCACCGGAAAGGCGAAAGTCATTTTGCTGGCGTCATCGCCGGTAACGGTTAGCGTCAGTAAACCGGCAGGCAATGCCTGCACATCACTGCGCACGACAGAAATGTCGATAAGTTCATTGGTTTGGTACGCTGTGCGGTTTAACGGCAGCAGCACCTGAAGTTTAGCCGCTGACGCCGAAATACCGGCCAGCAACCCCACGATCAGCATCGCGATGAGTAAACGGAATTGGCTCATTACTGTTCTCCTCGGGTAGATTAGGTTGGGAATTTACCTATTATGTACCTTTTGACGCTAATTGTAAATATTAGTTACAAGGTTTTAATACAATAGTGATATTTTTTCGATTATTTTCAAAATAAATAATTCTCTCCTTGCCATTTTATGCTGTCCGCACTTACAATAAAAAAGAAGTTACCTGAAGAGAGAGAAGCGATGAAAAAGAAACAACACGAACGAGAATTTTCCAAAATTGAGATAGAAAAAGACGGCAATGTATACGTTGGCCTGTTTAAAATAGAAAAAGGCATGATAACCGTTAATTTAAACGGGATATTCAAAAAAACTCACGTCGGCAACATGCCCCCCCGAAACTTTGCCAAACTCCTGTTAAGCGAACTCGTTGCTGAGGCTAATGCGAAGAAGTAAACAAGTAAACTTATAAATTTTGGTCACCGTTTGGAAGAGGGTTACTTCGATTAACTCAGTATAAACGCAGCCCCGCTATCCCTTTATAAAAAGGATGAAATGGCAAATCACTACCGAGTTAGCTGGGCTCCCGCCCTGTTCCATACGGTGACTTTATTTATTAACTATTCTTAAATTTTCCTCTTACAAATCTCCTTCCGGGTCCGGGATGTCGTTTTTATCCGGGTTTTCGGAGAATCTTACTATTCCCCACAGGTCGGGGTGCAGGGCGGCTTCTGATGCTTCGTCGGCTACTATTGCGGTCAGCGGGTTTGCCCAGTATAGGCGCTGCTGCACTTCGGTGCCACCCGGGCCGCTTACCAGGATGCCCCAGTCTATTTTGATTTGCATGTCGTGCTGAATGGTGAGTCCGATAGATTTCAGCGGGATGGCGGCTTCGAGACAATATCCGTCTTTCTGGCCGTTTTCGTCTTCGGTTGTGCCGGTGGCGATTTTTACTTCCGGCAACAGCACTACCCGGTCGAAATTCGCGTTAAATACGCCGGTATGGGTTTCCCAATTTTCCTCGGTTTTTGCGCCGGGGAAATTGGGCTGGTACAATACAGCGACTGGTTTGCCGTTGTTCATAGTCATCAATATTCTGGCATCGCCAACTGCCGGGTCTACCCGTCCCATGGCGGCTTTAGGGTTAACGCCGATTTGCAAGTCAACTGCCGCGCCAGTTTTAAAGAGACGTTTCCAGTCGTTGCCGGCATTTTTAATTGGGCCGGAATCTTTGGCAATGTAACAGACATACAGGTTGTCATCATCATAAGACATGCCGAATGACACGTTATTATCAGACAATTTAGAGTTCATATTAGTCCAATCACCCGGGTTGCCATCTATTTTCGGGGTATTGGGATGACTTATCATTATCTTGGCGGATTTATACAGCGCCGTTGATAACTGCTGTTTATTCCAACTGATCGCTTCCTGCACCATTTGCGCGGTAACCGGCAAGTCAGCCTGTTTGCGGACAAACTTGTCTATTCCCTCGACCTCTACCACGCTGACATGGTTATGGCCGGCGACAGCGTAATACTTATTATCTGACGTTTTGCAGAAATAGCCGGAGAAATGTTCCTGACCAATGTTGCAAGTAGTGATATCCAGACCGCGTTCATGCTCTGGCATTGACCATGGTTTTGATCCGGAGCGCATATCTTTAAATAAGTGAGCTGCCAGCATGCCGTCGGCGGTATAGATATGCCAATCGCCAGTGTTGGTATTGGTCACTATAAACTCGCCAAGGTCGCCGGCAGCAGCGGTTTCATGTCCGATAACATCGAACTCTGCCACTACCTGACCGGAAGTGTATGGTTTTGCCCGGGTCAGTGCGTGAACGCCCCAACCCTCAGACGGATATGCCCACACTAATTGCCCATCAGCAGTTATTGCCCGGTCGGGTTCATCGCAAACAGTGAAGAAATTGCCATTATTCAGCTTCAATAAATTAGCATTAATAGGCTTTTTCACCCGGTTATACAACGGCGCGCCATTAGGCGCGAATCCTTTCACTTCATACCGGTAAGCATCGCCGGCATCAATTGACAATGTTTCCTCGAATCTGCCAGGGGCGCCATCGCGGGAGTTGGCGGTTTCAAAAAATTCTACTTCATCCGCCTGGGTTTTCCCATCATCATTAATATCCGACCAGATGAAAGTATAGTTGCCGATAGGATTTTTACCGAGTTTGCCAAGCACTTCCGGGGTACGAAGCGGAGCAAAGTTTCCGGCGCGGCCAACGGCGGCAACGCGTTTTGATATACCATTCTGATACAGGTAGACCACTGCCACCGCCTGGCGGGCAAATAGCGGTCGGGTTACCAGGTACTGGCGATCCTTTATCTTTATCGGCATTTCACCTGCGGGAGAATTGCCCATCCATGTCATACCTTTTATCTGGCTCTTGCCGGTTTTCCAATCCAGCGCAAACTCCATTCCCTGATAAAATATTCTATTTTTATCGCTTGGATCGAGACAACCGCCGCCGCCATAAGAAGTATTGCCCAGCAAGTCTTTCTTGAAGGTGCCGTCAATCCCCCATACACTGACGCGTTTCGGCGAGAAATCGCTCTCAACCACCCACAACTGGTCGCTGGAATCAACAGCTAAATCAACAGCTACCCAGGGTTTGCTGGTGAAACGACCCGGATCCCAGGCACCGGCGATGCGCCCGCCCGGAGTACCGATGGTGCGTATCAGTTTGCCTTCCGGAGTGAATGCTTTCACTATCCGCAGGTCTGCCGCACTGTCGAATACATATAGATTTCCTTTTGAATCGCAAGCGACAGAGGTAGCATTTTTCACATCTAATTTCACAGGAGTGCTGGCACCGGTTGCGGTGTCAAAAATGACAACTTTGCCGGCTGAGATAGCATATAAGGTGCCGTTTGGCGCGAATGCCAGCGTACCAGGTTTTGCCAATGGCAGCTCTTTTTCCAGTTTTTTTGTAACAGTGTCATATATCTCCATGCGTTCGGTTGCCAGCATATCAACAGGTGACTCGCCACTTAAATATTGCAACGGTGCAACGCCGTAAATGAAACAGCGGGTCGGATCAAGGGATTCGCCACCACGGTCTCTTCTAACACCGGCGCAACCATCCCGGCCTTCTTCTTTCCACATCCATTGCTCTACCACCCTCATGCGAATAGCGCGGGTGTTGATATCAGAACCGAAATCAACATAGCCGTCCATATAGCGGGCAGTAGTATTATTGTATTGGTCAGGCTGATAGTAATAACGGGTTTTTTGGGTATAAGACGCGATATTTGTCCAATATTTTTCGTTATTCATATCCACCGGCATATCATCCGGCCCGGTCCAATAATCTATTTCGGTTTGTTTGCCGTCAATCTCTTTTATCGCCAATCCGCGGATGGTCTGGGATTTTTCCCATTCCATCATGTAAATAGCGGGATCAACTTCGGTCAACGGTTTTGTCCGGGCAGCATTCCACTCGCCTTGCGGAGTAACTTTGCCAGAATTCACTGTCAACTTGCAGGTAGGGAACAGGTTGGCAAAGCGGCGGCGCAGGATTTTCATGCCTTCAAGTTTTGCCTGCCACACCGGGCCAGTTAGAGCATTTTCATCTTCAGTGGCTTCCGGGTCATCTTTAGTCAAATCAGCGCCTTCAGTTTCCACGTCAGTTTCGCCGTGGTCAAATGATATGCGGATAGCGCGGGTTACCGAGTTTTCCGGTGCGGTGGCGACTATCCATCCAGGGCCATTGCCTTTCCATATTTCTATCCACTGCTCATCTTTACGCATCAATATATCTTTGTCTTTCTTAATTTCCGGTTTCAGCATACTGATGTGCATTTGTATGCGTTTGTCATCCGGCGCGGGGAAAACCATGCTGCCCACCGGTACCGGACGATTGAAATTTAATAAAATATGCTGTCGCATTCGTTTATCATTTGTTGAATCCAGGGTTACCAATCCGCGGTTGCCGGGAGGTGTCGCGGTAAGGCGGAATAGCCGTAAAAAGTCGCTTCGCGGGTCGGGGTCGTCATATTTATTAGTTTTCAATGGTATTGGATAGCGGGGAACGCTGGTTTCCAAGTTCACATCATCAGCGGTTGCGGCATTTTCCAGGTAATTTGTCCCGGCATTTATAGCCAGGTATAATTTGCCTTCACGAACAGCCATGCCTTTTATCCCGCGTTTGCGGGTAGATGTCGCGTTTACCTGAATCATGGTATCCATTTTCTTGTTAGGCAATGCAAAACGCCAGACGTAATCAGTATCGCTGGCATACGGAGCGGTGTATAACGCTTTCGCGTCTGCAGTCATATACGCGGGGCCTGTCCAGGCGATAATATTGTGATTTCCCCACAACTTTTTGCCGGTAAGGTCGGTTTCAATCAACGCAACGCCGCTTTCTGCACAGCAAGATGCGATATACATCCTATCACCGATAGTTGCGATGCCTTTGGGAGCGGAATGGTCGGCCAGCCAGCCACCGGAACCACTGGCACCATTCAACCAGGGGGAATTATCCGGGGTATTGTTTTCGATATTCGGGTAGGGGGTCATCTGGTATTTCATCTTCAACCCGGGGTTAAATAAAACTTTATATTTATAGGTATCAACCGGCATCATCTGCCCTTTTTCATCTTTCAAATCCCAACCGATGGTATATGGGCCGGCTTTGTGGAACTCGCGCGCCAGAAGATTGCGCACCCGTTTGCCTTGTTTGTCTTCAATAACCGCTGTTATATAGCCATCTTCCGGCAAGGTATAGGTAAAGGTGCAAGGCGGTTTAACTTCAACAACTTTTCTTTCCGGCACAGCTTTTTCCTGCAAGTCGGTATATATATGCAAGCCGCCAATTTGCCCAAACTTCTTATCACTCGAATCCGTCACCAGAAACTTAATCCCGCGAGTATTCACCGGGTCAAAAGAAATCAAGCTGCCATCGCCATCATTGCGGACAGAACATGCTATCTGATTCCAATCATTTTCACCGCTGACAGTCGGGTTAATTCCCTCTGGTCCATTAAAAGCAAGGATGGTATATTTGCTGAAGTTGCTGTCTAATCGAATGGCTGATATATCCTGGTTATTTTTCCAGGAGATAACAAACCATGTAGGAGAAGTTTTAGTTATAATATCTCTATTGATAAAATTCTTGTTGTCGGGGCCATGACTTTGCCAGTCGCTGGAACCATTAGTGATATTCGCCGCGGTATGCGGAATAGGCGGGTGCAAGTCACCGACATTAATCCAGTCAGCCTCACCATTAGCGACGCCATCTGGAACGATATTGTATAATCGCGGGGTATAAAAACGTAAAATAGCAAACTGGTTCCAGTTATACCACCACCCCGGGTTAAGGGAGAGCAGTACCGCCTGGATAGAAGTATTTGCCGGCAGTGTCGCTAATTTCCATTTTGACTGTGCGGATGGAAATGTGCAGGCGACCCATTTTGCGGCAAGCGGATTGTCCGGCATAGTTTCTCCTGCGGGTAAATACTGGCAGGAAGCGTTTGACTGTACCAATAGGGAACCGACAGCCTTGGGGGCTTTAAAGATTACTAACAGTTGCGGTTTAGCCTTGGAGTCGCGGCTTCCGACTGTCCACGGTCTGGCATTCGAGTTGGCCAATACGCTCATTATGTCACTTGCGGCTGGCGGGTCCATTAATTTATCGTCAGAGTACAATTTGCAAGCTGGCAGATTGATATCTTCTGCCGCAATTCTAACAACCGGCGAATTTATAATTTGTCCCCAACAGATAGCGGAAAAAATTAATTGAAGTATAATTAAACCAAAAATTTTACCATACTTGATATTGAACATTTAAAACCCCTAATATTTAAATCGATTTAGCATAGAACAATTATATATTTTTTTTGTATCACGAGCAAAAATCTTATTAAGGTTTAGACCCGTTTTATATAAAAATGTGTGAAAAGAAATAATTTTTATAATTTAACCACAAGAACGCAAAGAAATTATTACAGAACTCTCGCTTTACACCTTATAAGCCCCACCCCAACCCCTCCCCAGCGGGAGAGGGGTTATTATTTTAATCTTAAAACCATCACATATAAAAGCCCCTTCTCTTTCGGGGAAGGGGTTTGGGGATGGGGCTTATAAGCGAAAGTTATGTTAAATGCAAAAACATCATTTTTTTCGTGCCTTTCGTGGTTAAATTGCCGCATTCATTCAGTTCTTTCATTTCTCCCTTATGCTATAATACATCGGCAAAAGGAGCTTTTTCATGAACTGTTTTTATTGCGATAAGATTAGCAGCGTTGATGCAAATTATAACGGATTGCCGGCTGAATATGATATCGCGTCTGCTGCGCCGCGATGCAGCCGGCACTGGCGTTATCTCTGCGGTAAGTGCGGGCAGCCTGCACATTTCATGTCCAGTGCATATTGCCAGGAAAGCGGTAAATATTTTTGCTCGCGTTGTGCCAGCAATCGACGCGAAGTGGCAGCGGCATACTGGGTTTGGGAATATTATTTTGAATATCAGTCGCCGTGGTCAGGCGAATGGTGCCCATCGCTGGACAGATTAGAATTTGAGAAGAAGCATCCATTAACAACTGAAAATATCTTCACTGAACAATATTTAACTCGCTATCCATCATTACCCGATCAATGGCGGTCGGATGAACCTTTTACCGATGATGATGTGCAGGAAAACTGGAGTAATAACGCCTTGCGCTGGGATGCCGGATATGATGCCGATGGCGACCGTAATCGACGTTACCAGAGCGATGAGCCGATGCTGAATCTGCTGGGTGATTTGAAAGGCTGCGAAGTGCTGGATGTCGGATGCGGCGCCGGTTACCTGTGCCGCAAGCTAACCCGTGCCGGAGCCAAGATGACCGGAGTGGAATTATCTGAAGAGTTCATGAAACTGGCATTGAAATATGAAGCAGAAGAGGCAGTGGGGATTAACTATCTGCAGGCGTCAATATCCACGCCAAAATTATTCCCGACCGGGACATTCGACAAAGCAGTGAGCAACTATGTGCTGATGGATGTATTGGATTATGAAGCGGCAATAGCCAATGTTTATGATATGCTGAAACCCGGTGGAATTTTCATTGTAGTAATCAGCCACCCGGCGTTTGCCTGCGGGCCAGGCGGCTGGGTATCTCCTGTAATGGATACTCCACGCCGTGAAGAAAGAACCGCTTTTCAGGTAGATAATTACTTCATACGCGGCGCGTTCCTGGGGGCATGGGGCAACCTTGACCCGGTACTCAGCTTTCACCGTCCACTGCGCGACTACTGGCAAACCTTCACAGAAACAGGTTTCACTATCACCGGATTCGAAGAACCCAGCATTACCGAACGCGGCCGCCGCGAATTGCCGCTTAGTCAGGTACACCAGTCTATGCGAATACCGTATTCATGCATTTTCAGGTTGAAGAAGAGGTAATTGAAAAGGCAGAGCTATTATCTTTCTTGCTCAATACCTTACTCGCCGGCTGGAAACCGGCGCTCCAAATATATAATAAAAAAATCCCGGGTCGAAAGGAAACCAATCGACCCGGGATTTATTTTATCGTTTATTCTCTGCTTATTCAGCAGGGGCAGATTCTACTCCACCACGTTTTGAGAATAATACAGCACCTGCGAGAACTACTAAGGCGATAATGGCTACAATGTAACCATTGGTAGTACCTTGCAATTGTACGATTGCAGGAGCAATCAAAATTGAAACAAGGTTCATAACCTTAATCATCGGGTTCAATGCAGGACCAGCGGTATCTTTCAGCGGATCACCAACGGTGTCGCCGATAACGCCAGCTTTATGTGCTTCTGAACCTTTACCGCCCAGGAAGCCATCTTCGATTTTCTTTTTCGCATTGTCCCATGCTCCACCAGTGTTTGACATGAATACTGCCATCAACTGACCGGCAAGAATACAACCAGCAAGGAAACCACCGAGTGCATAAGCGCCCAGCCAGAAACCTACGAGGATTGGCGAGAAAATCGCGAGAAGGCCAGGACCGAGAAGTTCTTTCTGTGCAGCTGCGGTTGAAATAGCAACGCATTTTGCATAGTCAGGTTTGCCTTTTTCGCCAACGCCAGTGTATTCCCAAATGCCCGGGATAGTTTTGAACTGGCGGCGTACTTCTTCAACTAACTGTACTGCAGCGCGTGATACGGCGCGGATTGCAAAGCTGGAGAACAAGAACGGTACAGCACCACCAATTAAGAGACCGATGAATACGTCAGGCATATTAACCTGAATGTTTTTCACCAGAATCGCGGCTTCGCCATTAATCATCATATCAGCAACACCCTTGGCAGCGGCAGCAACCTGTGCGCCGGCAACGGTGTCGAGGAATGAGCGGTACAACGCAACAGCAGCGATAACTGCGGTGGCGATTGCGAAACCTTTGGTCAGTGCCTTGGTGGTATTTCCTACCATGTCAAGACGGGCTACGATATTATGAGCAGCTTTGTTTTCGGTGCCATCTTCATTTTTCAACGCGCCGGACATTTCGAAAATACCGTTTGCGTTGTCAGAGATTGGTCCGTAAGTATCCATCGCCAATACATAACCGGTGGTGGACAGCAAACCAAGGCCAACCAATGCGATTGCGTAAGCAACCATTGACGGGTCATGGAAAAGAAGAGTTGCAACATACAGGGTAGCTGCGATTGCGCAAACTGCCCAAACTGCGGATTCCAAACCTTCGGACAGACCAGCAAGAATTAATGTTGCCGGGCCAGTCTTTGCGGATGAAGCAATTTCGGTAACTGGTTTTTTATCATCAGCGGTGAAGTATTCGGTGATTTTTCCGATAACCTGTGCTAATACGATACCAATGAAGGTAGCAACAGCAGATAACCACCAGAAATTGGTGCCAATTTTAAGGAAAGCTTGTTGAGTTTTAAGAGCTTCAGGTGAAAGACCGATGGTAATTACTTTTGCTGCACCAAAGTCAACACCATTAAATACAATCCCACCAACAACAAAGAATCCAAGTGATGCAATTAATGCTGATACCATGAAACCGGTATTAATCGGGGTCATCGGGTTCATGTTCGGATCATCTTTACCCTTAACAGCCATAACGCCAACGATAGAAGCAATAACACCAACTGCACGAGCAAGCAAGGCGAAGATTACTAATTTAAGCGTAAACATATAAGAGAATGCATCTTGAGCCATTAAACTGCCAAAACCACAGCTCTGTAGTGTCTTACCAACAGCAGCAGCGAGAATAATCGCGGCTACCAGGGTTACTTCATAAGATTCAAATACGTCAGCGGCCATACCTGCACAGTCGCCTACGTTGTCGCCTACGTTGTCAGCGATGGTAGCGGCGTTGCGCGGGTCATCTTCAGGAATTCCGGCTTCAACTTTACCTACCAGGTCAGCTCCTACGTCAGCAGCCTTGGTGAAGATACCACCGCCTACGCGCATGAACAACGCAGCCAGGGAACCACCGAAACCGAAACCTACGAGAACGAACATCGCATTAGATTTGAAAATCATGAAGGTAATGGTTGCACCTAAAAGGCCAAGGCCTACGGTGAACATACCGGATACTGCGCCAGCCTGGAACGCAATCTCTAAAGCTTTTTTGAAGCTGCTGAGAGCGGCATTAGCGGTGCGCACATTACCACGTACTGCTACGCCCATACCTACATAACCGGCTAAATATGACGCTACAACACCGAGAACGAAAGCGATTGAAACACCCAGTGCTAAAATCATTGCAGTTTCTGGACCTTCAGTTGCATATTGTTTTATATACAAGAAGAAGAGACCGAGACCAATGACAATAACCAGCGGGATCATGGTCTTTACCTGTTTGCTCAGGTACGCCATTGCGCCTTCCTGAACAGCAGCAGCCACACCCTGCATTCTTTCGCTTCCTGGATCTTCTGCGACAGTCTTTTTCCACCAATACACACCGAATGCGATTGCTACGAATGCGGCAGCAAGCACGATGTATAACGGAATCCAAGCTTCATCACCAAACGGCAATTTAATAGCTTCACCGCCGGCGGTCTTCTGTTCGCCAGCTCCAGGTGCAGGCATTGGCATCGGGGTTGTTGCCGGCATTGGCATTGTCATTGGCGGTGGGGTAGGTACAACAGGATTTGTTGTAGTGGTAGTCGTGGTAGTTGTAGTTGTAGATGCCGGTGCTGGTGTGGCTTGTGCCCACAGTTTTGAACCTGCTACCAGCAGAAAACCCATTACAACGACCATAACGGCCAGTACCCAGGTTTTAATGCGTGACTTTTTCAGTTTTGACGCACTTTTTAGGTGTTGCGACATGGTTGAGATATACCTCCATAAACTATTTGTCGAAAATATTTCGACAACGGGCTGATTAAAATGCCCTAATAACAGATTTATTTAAAACCGCGATTAAGCAGTTTTAGCCAAGATTACGTGCCCAGCACCCGGACTAACTCCAAATGCTCGGGGTCGAGAGGCTTGTCTTTCGAGAAAACCTCTTCCAGCGGCGTGGTGGAAATGGTGCTGTTTAATTCACCCACCAACACACCCCGGACGCCTGAAACCAGGAATTTTACTGAAAAGGAACCGAGTTGGCTGGCAAGCAGACGGTCATAAGCAGTGGGAGTACCACCTCTTTGTACATGACCGAGAATTGTTGCCCGGGTTTCTACCCCGATTTCCTTTTCGATATCTTTCGCCAACTGCGCGCCATCGGCAGCACCTTCGGCGACTACAATTAATAATGATTTCTTACCGCGTTTGTTGCCAGTTTTAATTACGGCAGTTACTTCTTCAAGTTCCCATTTCAATTCCGGTATTAATACCACTTCCGCACCGCCGGCGATACCGGCATGCAAAGCGACAAACCCGCGCGAACGCCCCATTACCTCGATAACGAAAATGCGGTCATGGCTGGTGGCGGTATCGCGAAGACGGTCGATACTCTCTAACGCGGTATTAACCGCAGTATCAAAACCGATGGTGTAGTCGGAGCCATACAAGTCGTTATCGATTGTACTGGCAACGCCTATAACGGGGAAGTTAGCTCTGCTGTGAAGCTGATAATTGCCGGTTTGCGATCCGTTGCCGCCAATTACCACTAATCCATTGATGCCGTTTTGCTCCAGATTCTCTACTGCCTGGTTAAACCCGGGTTCAGTTTTGAAATCCATGCTGCGCGCGCTATGCAATATAGTGCCACCCATGTTGATAATGCCGGAAACCGATTGGGTATCCATCAGGGTAAAGTTGCCTTCCACCAGGCCTTGAAAGCCCTGGCGTACGCCGATAACCTCAATACCCATACTGGTGCCAGTTCGCACTACCGCGCGAATGGCAGCATTCATACCGGGGGAATCACCCCCACTGGTCAAAACAGCAATTCTTTTCATAATCCCTAACCCAAATAAATTGGACAAGTTTTTAGTTTTCAGAATGGGTCACTTAGCCTGCCGAAGCGACCTTAATGAAATTTTCAATTTTAAATAATGACTTTTTTGTTCGGATTTGATAGCTAATTTATACTTCGACGTCAGATGGGGTGAGAAATTATCTCACCCCAAAGTTGTTTAAATTATTCTTCGCCGCGGGCTGTCTTGCCGCCGCCGAATGCGCCGCTGTTTCCCTTGGATTCGCATTTTGTTGCTGCTTTTCCACTGGATTCAAATAAGCGCATATATTCTTTAGTCTTGGCAACCATGGCGTCGCGTCCCGGACCCAGCAATTTGCGCGGGTCTTTTTCACCCGGGCGCTTGGCTGCTGCGGCCAGCATTGCGCGGTTGAATTCCATGCTGAGAGCGGTTGCAACGTTAATCTTGGTGTAACCGACCTTGATAGCGTCTTTCAATGAACCTTCGCCCGGCAATAATTCAACACCCTTGGCTTCTGCGTGTTCGCGGCTTATTAATACGCCGGATGAACCATGGCTGACGATAGGAATCTGTACAGCGTCATAGATTTCCTTCAGGCGGTCAACGCGCAATGGCCAGATGTCCAGCCATAAACCGTGAACTGAACCAACAGCGGCAGCCAGGAAGTCAACGCCGGTTTCGTCTACGAAACGCTTGGCTTCTTCCGGGGTAGCAATGTGTTCTTCAACGCGTGGGCCAATCATTTTGCGCAGCAATTCAAACTGTTTCGGTACTTCCATGGCGCGCAGGTCAGCCATTTCAGCGTCGCTTAACAGGTTTTCGATGGTTAATACTGAACCGATTTCCGCTTCTACCGGCAGGCCAACGCTATGAGCGATGTCTACGATTTTCGCGGTCATCTTGATATTCTCTTCTAACGGCAGTTCATGTCCGTCGAACATGAGTGAGGTGAACCCGGCGCGCAGACATTTTACATTCTGTTTGTAATCAGTACCATGGTCCAAATGCAGAACTACCGGCACGCTGGCGTTTTCTGCCAGAACTTTTGCCATAGCGGTAATCATTTCTAAACCAGCATACTTGATCGCACCTTGACTCGCCTGGATAATAACCGGGGATTTCTCTTCCTCAGCAGCCTGTACGATAGCCTGAGCGGCTTCCATGTTGTTCAAGTTAAATGCGCCAACTGCGTACCCTTCAGCACGTGCTTTCAGCAGCATATCTTGTGTTGTTACTAATGCCACGATTTTCACCTCTCTCGATTTTATGTATTATAAAAACAACCTGCTTTATGGTTGTATCAATACCTGTTTTCGCTATAATACCTTAGAATTGTTTCTGCGCTATTACAACAAGACGCGGCGCATCAACGTTTAATTTTTCACCATGAAATCCGCCATTCAGCGAATCAATGATAAAATTTGCGTCAAACAGCATTCCGGCTAATTCATCTGTGCTGTATACCCGCACGCTGTGACTCAAATCTTTCGGTTTCTCGCCTTCGCGCAATATGCGCTGCTGGTGAGTATATCTTCCGCTTCGTTCATCCCAGCGCCAGTCGTTTTTCACCACTGTGCCATCCGGTAAAATCTTCTCGCTGACCGGTATTGTGTTTTTCAGCAAAAATGGCCGATTCGCGACATCAATAACAAACCATCCACCCGGTTTTAATACCCGGCTTACCTCGCGAATTACCCCGGCGTTCTCCGCGTCGTCAAAATATCCGAAAGCGGTAAAAAGATTGATAACCGCGTCAAACTCCTCGTCAAAAGGCAGTTTCCGCATATCTCCCTGTATCCACTTAACCGATACAACGTATTCCTTCGCCAATTCTTCCGCGTGGGTCAGCAAATGCGGCTGCAAATCCAGCCCCGTCACCTGCCAGCCATGCTTTGCCAATGGCACCGCATGCCGTCCCTGTCCGCAGCATAAATCCAGCATATTCAAGCCAGACTCGCGCCGCCGCAACTCGCGGTCAACAAAATGCACTTCAGGACTGGTTCGCTCAGGTGGAAATTGGTACAACCGCAAATATTCTTCGCCAAAATATTCGTTAATCCAGGACGAATCTACACCATTTGAGTCAACCAAAACAAACCTCCGCCTAAAACACGCACAAAGCCGAGCTATTATAGCGAAAAAAACACCAATTTAGCAAGGGGGAAAAGGAGAATAATGTATTATAGGGGGAAATTGTGATATTTTTATCGAAAAACCAGTCATTAACTTCATTAAGGCCAACAGTTTTATAAAAAGTTTAACTGAAAATATTTATGCAAAATTTGAAAAATACAGTCACCGTGTGGAACTGGGTCGCAGCCCGGCGGATTACTTTGAATCTACCATTTTTACCACTCCCCAATCAGAAGATTGGCGTTCCCAGGGGTTAGCGGGGCTGCGACCCTCTTCCAAACGGTGACTTATTCTTTTACCAGAACTGAAAAATTATATGATTTAATCTTCAAAATTTCTCTCTTCTCTCTTCAACTGCGGGGCTGCAACCCTCTTCCAAACGGTGACTAAATTTATTAAGTTTATTTCAAATTTTCACCTTAAAAGTCCGAATCTCATACGGCAAGATGGTGAAATGCAGGCCTTCTGCATCAAATTTCACCGGGGTGTCTTCACGTTCCAACAGGTTGCATTCGGTGGCGGATTTTATTGGAGTGGCGAATTTTATGGTTACGTCATCGTTTATGCCGTGACGCTCTACCACGCGGATGATTAATGCGTCGCTGTCTTCTGCTTTTTTCACCGCTTCGATGGTGATGCTTTTTGCTGTTACTTCGATAAATGAATAGCTGGCGGGTAATGGCCCCGTGTGATTATCGGCGACTACCGCTACTGCCGGGTCGTTAATGTCGAGTGCTTGCCCGATGGTATTCGCGCAACGCCAGGTGCCGGCATGGGGATACAGCGCGTATTTAAAGCGATGCTCTTCCTGGTCGGACGTCGGGTCGGGGTTTAACGGACCGCGCAGCAATGTCAGCGCAATCATTTTTTCCAGCGCTTCGTGGCCATATTTGCAGTCATTCAGCAAACTTAAGCCATAATCAGCCTGGGAGATATCCATCCACTGGTGCACCGGCACTTCAAACTTTGCCGCGTCAAATGAATTGTTACGGTAGGTGACTGCATCATTAACTGATATTAATTATTCCACTCGAATATATTGTCTGGTTAAATTTATTGAAAATTTCTGTTTTTATCTGTTTCTAATACAACCTGTGCAACTATTTTATTTGTGCAGTGTCATAATGTGTGGAGATATAAGATGCGTCAGTGCAAAATGAATGACGAGTTATGGCGAAACGACTTTAATGGCGACGACCGGTTGGTCGCGGAGCATATTGCTGTCTGCGACATTTGCCGTGCCGACGCTGTCGTTAACCTTCGTCTGCGCCGTCTGATATCTTCATTACCGATAGTGGCAACCCCGGCGAGTGTACTGGCAAAGTTTAACGAACTGAAGCAAATTACCGCTAACAGGAGCATGGATTGCAGCCAGGTGAGCGGAAAATTGTTGGCCTGGTACGCTGGCGATCTTGATATTATCGACTCTTTCCTGTTGGAAGACCATTTATTGTGGTGTTCAACATGCCGGAAAGAAGTCGCGACCCTGGACGCGGTGGGAACCTTGCTGCATCGAATAGAAAATATCACCCCGCCGGTGACAATTCACGCTGACATGCTGGCAATGGCTGGCGTTGTCGGTGCCGGATTAACCTGCGACGCGGTAATGCCTCTGCTCTCCCTGTGGGGCGATGGACAGTTAACCCGGGTTGAAAGTTTCCTGATAGAAGAACACCTGCTGTCCTGCGAAAATTGCCGCGAACAAGCAGAAAAGATATACGCGGTATCTGGATTGATGCATAACTTGCCGGTACTGGAAGCACCGACAGCGATGCGCGAGTCCGTTGCTGCCTTTGCCGCCGTCATTGGCGATAAGCAATTAACCTGCGAAGCCGCGGTGCCGATGATTGAATTGTATCGCGATGGCATGTTGAATAACGAAGAAACCTTCCTGTTGGAAGACCATTTGCTGTGGTGCGAGCCATGCGCGAATATTCTGGAACAGTCGGCCATGGTAACCGAGTTGCTCACCGAAATGCCGCAGCTTGATCCGCCAGCGGAGATTGCCGCACGGATACGCCTTACCAAACCGCCGGTATGGACCAGGCAGTTCATCACTCGCGTCGCCAGCATTGCCGCTGTCGCTGCTATTGCGTTGACCGTCAGCATGTTCAGCCATAAGACGACGGAAACTAATATTGCCCAATTGCCGACTGCACAAACTACCCGGATGAATCCTGTCGAACCATCTGTTAAAAATTCGATGCCGACACCAGGCATAAAACCGGCAAATGATAACCATGTTGCTGTATCTATACTGAATACTAATGCAGCACCGGCGAAGAAATTGCAGAATAACACCGGGGAAAAGATATATACCAAGTTCCGCGGGATAATAAAAGAAAGCAGTGCGCTGATAGCGTCGCTGGCTGCGGATAATACCGCAACTGGCACAACAACTGCCAGCATGCCGACCTTGCGCAACCTGCAGGGGCTGCCGGCACGTCAGCAGACTGAAGAACAAAAAGACCGCACGATATCAGCCGATTATATGGTTAACGAAATCGTGGCATCTGCCAACGTCAAATTGGCACCGGACCAGTCGGTGCGTCCAGTGCGCGCATTAGTAACCGGCGACCGCATCACCATCCGCGATGACATGACCGCGATAGCCCGCGAAGACGAATTATCCGAAGCGGAAGACCTGAACGCCGCCCCGGACACATTCATGATCGCCATGGCAGATACCACCGGAAATACACGGTAAGTTTTTTCAATTAAAAATTAATTATTCATTATTAATTTTTAATTAACCTCACTCTCCCCCAAACCGGAATACCAAATCTGCCATCACACAGCGTATTATTTCGTAGGGATATTCGCTGTTCAGTGCTTCGAAGATTGGTTTTAGTCTGCGGGGTTCATCGTCAGGTTGGGATAAGATGGCGTCTTCTATGGCGGCAAGTTCATCATCAGCCAGTTTCACTACCGCGCGCAATGGCAAGCGGCCATTCTCAATTACCACAGACAGGTGGTTATATACGGTTGTCACAGATATTCCGCGCTGGGCGGCGATTTCTTCCGGCGATAATCCTTTGCGGTGCCAGTCTAATGTTACTTCCACGGTATCCGGCTGTATTTCGGTTGCAGTGGGTTTATTTATCGGTACTTTGACAGCGGCGGGGTATTTGCTGGTTATCTCCAGAATTGCCGGGCCGAATCGCGCTAATTTCCCTACACCAACACCGCTGATATTTTCCAGTTCTTCCATGGTTTGCGGCCGATACATCACTATCTCCCGCAGGGTAGAATCGTGAAATATCACATAGGCGGGTACGTTGGCACTTTTTGCCGTTGCCGAACGCCAGCCAGTCAATGCGTCCCACAATTCTTTGTCTTCGGTACTGGTGAATCCGGTGGCGACCATTCTGCGCGTTTTCTTCATTGATTGAGAGACCGGGTCTTTGCGTAAAAATACCGTTTTTTCTTTATTTAATACCGGGTGCGCGGTGGATGCGAGTAAAAATCCGCCATGTTCTTTTTCCACATTCAGGTAACCCATTGCCACTAATTGCCGGAATATTGATGCCCATTCCTTGGTATCAATCTCAGCTCCTTTGCCATAGGCGGATATTTTATCATGTCCAAACCTGCCAACCTGCGGAGTGTTATTGCCAACCATGATGTCGGTTAAATGCCCCGCGCCAAAACGCTGTCCGGTTTGATATACGCAATAAAGCGCCTTTCGTACCGCCAGTGTGCCGTCCCAGGTTTCCACGGGTGTCAGGCAGGTGTCGCAATTGCCGCATGGTTCCGCGTCAAATTCGCCAAAATATTTCAGCAGCACCTGGCGGCGGCAAGTTGCTGTCTCGCAATATCCCAGTAATTTGGAAAATTTCATCAGTTCTACGCGCTTATGCTCTTCGTCTGCTTCCGATTCGCGCAGCAGTTTCTGCATCATGGTTACATCCTGCAATCCATACAGCATCCAGGCGTCCGCTGGCAGCCCGTCACGACCCGCGCGACCTGTTTCCTGGTAATAGGCCTCAATGCTCTTGGGAATGTCCATGTGCGCCACAAAACGCACGTCAGGCTTGTCGATGCCCATCCCAAACGCGATGGTTGCCACTATTATGACGCTGTCATCCTGCTGGAAGATATCCTGGTTTTTTCTGCGCGATTCCGCGTCCATACCGGCATGGTATGGGTACGCGTTATAACCTTCAGCACGCAGCCATTCCGCAGTTTCTTCGGTCTTTTTCCGCGACAGGCAATATATTATGCCGGTGTCATTGGGGTGCTCATTTTTCAGGAACTCTTTCAATTGCAGCTTCGAGTTAACCTTACCCTGGATGCGATAACGAATGTTGGGACGGTCAAAACCAGCGACGAATATCCGCGCTTCGTGCAGGTTAAGACGATTCACAATTTCTTCGCGGGTTAAATCGTCAGCGGTAGCGGTGAGTGCAATGCGTGGAACATTTGGAAAACGCTCGTGAAGTATATTCAATCCCAGGTATTCGGCGCGAAAGTCGTGACCCCATTGCGACACACAATGCGCCTCGTCGATGGCGAAAAGGTTTATTTTCACGCGGCTGAGGAGATTTAATGTTGCATCTGTTAACAAACGTTCTGGCGCTATGTAAAGCAAATCAATATTACCATTGGCAATCTGCTCTTCTACCTCGCGCGCTTCAAATGGCGACAGGCTGGAATTGAGGAATGACGCCTTGACGCCGGATTGCCGCAATGCGTTAACCTGGTCCTGCATTAATGCGATAAGCGGAGAAATCACCACACCCATGCCCGGGTTGATAATTGCCGGCAACTGGTAGCACATCGACTTGCCGCCGCCGGTCGGCATCAGCACAAACGCGTCGCCACCCCGCAAAACATGAAGAATTATCTCTTCCTGTGCCCCGCGATACTCATTATAACCAAATATCCTGTGCAGAGTCTCGCGCACGTGCTGTTTTAAAATGCTGTCATCATTAATAATCGTCTTGTCCATACAGATGTATTATAGCAAAAAATAAGATGCAAACAAAGGTGTGATAGTTTTTGGTAAAATTTAACATGGATGGGAAGAATAGGCAAGATGTATAAGAGAACTGACTTTAACACATGGATATAACAAAATAGCGTTATTTGAATATTTTTTTATCAAATATTAACAATCCAACCCCAGAGGGGTGGCATATTAATAGCATTTAATTAGTATAAAAGAACCAGAACCCCGTTCAGAGGTGACATGTTAAATGTGTCTAAATTTCAATTCCGGTTCTAAATATAAAACGTTTTTAACATGTCACCCCTGAACGGGGTTCTATATTCAAAATAATCATTATTGACTATTAATATGCCACCCCTCTGGGGTTGGATTGTGCTCAACAAATAAATATTTCTAAAAATGGAATTTATTTGTTTGGACTTGTTTACTAACAGCCTAATCTCTAAGAACCTAACACCTTACCTCCTCCCTTCACTCCCCATTGACAACCACAAATAAAAGTTTTACAATAATTGCATAATATTTATTCAGCATTGATGAATTATGCCTAAAAATGACCTTGTACAATCTGTTACGCGTGCGCTGGATCTGCTGGAAATGGTGGGTCGTAGCGAGAACGGGCTGACTCTGCAAGAGATTGCCCGTGGTTTGGGTGTGCAACCGCCGACGGCGCATAATATGGCGCGGACGCTGGTTGCGCGCGGGTATCTGCAAAAATCGCGCCAGCCGATTCGCTACCAACTCGGTTCAGCATTATTTGGTTTGGTAGATCGGCAGGCGCAGCGCGATATTCGTGCTCGCGCTGGTGCGGAGATGCAAAAACTTGCCGCTGATTTCCCCGCTGCCACCATTACACTTGTTGAGGCACGCAGCGGTGATTTGCAGGTGATGCTAAGAATAAGTCCGGAAATGCCAGGAATTATCCAACACCCGCCGTCGCAAACAATGAACGGCTACATCAGCGCCGCCGGACTGGTATTTCAGGCTTATTGGACAGCATCCGAACGTGCCGATTTTCGCCGCCGCTGTCCTTTTGAAGAATTTGGCGCGAATGCCTGGAACAACATTGAGCAATTTGACGCTGAATTATCCAGAACTCGCGCCAATGGTTTCGCGACTCCCGCTACTAATAATTTTTTCCGAGTATCTGTTCCCATTTTCAACCATTCAAACGCATTGATAGCCGCGATAGGCATATCGATGCCTGGCGATAACGTTGCGAAAATTGACGAGGAAATAATCATTAATCGGCTGAAAACAGCAAGCCGCGTCATTACCGCAACGGAAGGATAATAAGATGTTAACTTCAGAATCTATCAAACAGCAGGCAAAGGCAATGGGTGCTGATTGCGTCGGCATCGCGTCTATTGATCGTTTTGAAGGCGCGCCAATACAACAGGACCCGCGCCAGATAATGCCGGAAGCGAAATCAGTTATCGCAGTTGCTTTTCGTGTTAATCGCGGTTCATTGCGCGGTATTGAAGAAGGAACATTTTTCAGCAATTACAGTGCCATGGGGTACGGCGGCATCACTTACCTGTTTATGCCGATGGTGGTGATGAATATGGCGCGAATGATAGAGGATGAAGGTTATGAAGCGATACCGTATGGGCATCAAAGCGATTGGCGGGCTATTGACCAGGATGGGGTAACCAGAAACGGTTTCAGCCGACCGGTGGCGCCTGGCAGGGCATCTCCCGATGTTGCAGTTAACCTGCGCATCGCGGCTTACCTGGCAGGTCTTGGTGAAATCGGTTACAGCAAAGTATTCTTGACCCCTGAATTTGGCCCTCGTCAGCGAGTTGGCATAATAATTACTGAAGCAGAACTGGAGCCAGACCCCATTTACAATGGCACCCCGTTATGCAATCGCTGCATGGCGTGTGTTCGCGAGTGTCCGGGACAGGCGATTAATGGCGAAAAGACGGTGAAGGTAAATTTAGCTGGTCATGATGTGGAATGGGGTGAATTGGATTGCGCCGCCTGCGATATCGCGTTTCGAGGCGGAAAAGAATTGACCGACCCTGAACAGGAAGCACCATATATCGATGGTACTATGTATGGCAAACCGATTACACCATCAGAGATATCTCCATTTTACAAAAAACCGCGCAACCTTTATAACACCGGGCAGGCGGTTTGTGGCGGTCGCGGATGTATGCGGGCATGTATGATAAATATGGAAGTGCGCGGCGTGGTAGGCAACAAGTTCCATTTAAAATTCCGCCGCCGCAAACCCTGGACAATTAACTGGTCAGTTGAACAAGAAAGTGAAAATATTGAAAAATATGACAGCGGAACCGACTGAATCAGTTGTCAGTGGTTATATTTATATAATCTTGTAAATCATGTCAATAAAGTGTGAACCTATATGAAATTTGCGGTTGGGTATCAATTATTCGAAGGTGATGGTGAAGAGCCATTTATCGATGTTGTCCGGGATTATAGAAAAGATATCGCTGAGGTTTATTTTCCCTGGGGTGACATGCCATCCGGTCGGTCACCGCTGGCATCACGTCGCGGATATACCAACTGGGGTGCGCAAAATCAATTAATTGCTGATTTGTGCCAACTGCGCAGCATGGGCATAAAACTGGATTTACTGTTTAACGCCAATTGTTACGGTGGACTGGCAATCAGCAAGCATCTGGAAGCGCAAATTGCATCGGTAATAGATTACCTGGCGGAGACAGTCGGCGGGATAGATATCATAACCACCACATCGCTGGCGATTGCCCGCACAGTGAAGAAATATTATCCGGGCATAAAGGTGCGGGCATCGGTGAATATGCGTATCGGTACAGTGAAAGGGATGGAATATATTGCCGATACCTTTGATGAGTATTATGTGCAGCGCGAATTTAACCGGAACTTGCCTATTGTTAAAGAATTAAAAAGCTGGGCAGACGCCAACGGCAAGAATTTATATATGCTGGCGAATAGCGGATGCCTGAACTTCTGTTCCGGGCAGACTTTTCATGATAATTTAGTTGCACATGAGAAGGATATTGCTGAAACTGATAACATTGAGGATTGGATCCCCCATGTTTGCTGGAATTACCTGGAAAATCGCGAGAACTGGCCGGCGGTATTGCAAAACAGCTGGGTGCGTCCGGAAGACCTGCATCATTATGATGATATCTTTTCTATCGTGAAATTAGCCACCCGCATGCATTCGCGTCCACGCCTGGTGCTGCAGTCGTATACCACCCGCCGGCATTACGGCAACTTGCTTGACTTACTGGAACCGGGATATTCACCCGCATTTGCTCCAAATATGATAGACAATTCAGAATTCCCATCCGACTGGTTTGTCAAAACATCCACATGCGGCAACCAGTGCCTCAAATGCGATTATTGCGCGAAAGTATTGGAAGGGGTACTGCGGTAAATATAACCGGGTTATAAGTTTGTGAAAATTTAATTTAGCTGATTATAAGAATGTGCGGTTGGATAAGGGGACTGGGTTCGCATCCTGAAATTTAGCCTATTTATGATGGTAAGTAGAACCAGGATGCGTTGCCTGTCCCCGATTGACCAGCGTAATACTTCCGGGTACAGGCAAAAATCCGGGGTGCCACTTAATATTTTACCAGGATTAAATTTACCGGATTTAACCCTGTCCCCTAACACAGCCAATATTTTTCATATTACTGGGTTATCAATTTGTAAAAATTCAATTTAGCTGATTATAAAAATGAAAACAAATTACTCGAACAAATAAAACCGCCATGTTACTTATTAACATGGCGGTTTTATTCTTGGGGTCAGGGTCAGTTAGTTAGATTACCAGGTTTGGGTTGGTGCTAAATAATCAGTAGCTACTTTTTTAGGTGCAAAGAAACTTGTCTGGAAAGGCAGACTCTTTTGGAATGTAGTTTTTTCAGTCATGTATGTTATTATTCCAGCTGCTCCAGGATTTGGTGTAGTACCATTAGCTCTTACGAATAATGGGCGTTGGAATAACCAGCCGCCAACTCCAGTACCAGCAGTAACTGCTGCACGAGAAAATGTCTGAACAGTAGCAGCTACAGCAGTTGGTGTAGTTCTTGCTGCGCAATCCAGAGGAACTATTGAACAAAGATTCGGGTCAACATCACCTAATGAAGCATAGCCAATACCGAACTGATCTGCGCCAACTTTTTGAATCATTTCAGCAGTTGAAGCTACAGTTATAACTTTTGCTGTTCCAGAAGCCCCTGCTTTAACCCATTTATGGAAGAATTTGTAAGTTCCTGAATCGCTTGCGCGCTCATAAATATTAAGTGATGATACGCCAGCTGGCAATGTTCCTGAGAAATAACTGGTAGCTGTAGCTGCACTAATTTTTGTTAACGGCAGTTTTGAAGCAGCAGAAATAACGATTCCCACAGCGTCTGATGCTACACATGTTGCTCCACAAGCTGCGTCCCAATAATCAGTACCTGGCCAAGTAGTTGTTACACCAACACCTAATGTAGTAGGAGCTGAAGAGTTGGAAGAAGCGCCTAAATCGGTGCCTGGCTCTGCGCAATAGTCGCTGCCTTCAGTACCGGTGAATGTTGCTTCATATCCGCCTTTCTGCATCCAGCCTTTAACAGCTGACATAATGATTGGTTCAACAGTTGATGAACCGCCATAGGTGAACATGTCGGGGGCTACAGTAATGGCTGAAGATGGTGGGATAACGCCTGCACCAGGGTTATTAATCCAACCGAATGACTGCGGGTAGAAGAAAGCGCGTCCATAAGCACCAGTGCCATCAGATCCATCAGTAATAGCTTTTTTCTTTGCAGTAAAGGCAGCGTGGCCATCAACATATGAAATGGTATAGCCGTTGTCATGTCGTGCATCAACTTTACCGGAGAAGTCTCCACCATTGATAACTAAGCCATTAGGGTATTTTCTTGAAACGCCATCAATTAACAGACCTACTTCTGAAGCATTAAGAACTGATTCACTGGTGATACCCTTGCCATCAGCTCCATTTAATAGACCATCGTAGTTGTAGCTTACATAGCCATCTGCATTCGGGTCGGTTGGGCAGCTGAACATTTTCTTGTTGTTGTTCATGTATCCGCCCATGTCGGTTACCCATGTTGCTGAATCAGGATAACGCTTGTTGTCCTGCACATACATCGCACTGGCGGTTGCCATCTGTTTCAAGTTGCTGATACAGGTGCTTTGTGATGCTTTTTCTTTCGCCTTGGCGAAAACTGGGAACATGATCGAGGCTAAAATCGCAATAATCGCGATTACTACCAGCAGCTCGATCAGCGTGAAACCACGCTTGGAATTCTGTGTCATTTTACTCTCCCCTTTTGGAAATTTTTTGCAGATACATTATTGCTCTGCTTAAATTATCGCGGATGCATGATTGCTCCGCTTCAACTTTCCACGGTTAGCACTATTGCCCCGTGTATGACTATGTTATACACCCGCAATATTTGCTTTTCCTTAAGAGAATATTTTTATAAAAATAATTTTTCGTTAATTTAAATTCATAATTTTTAAACCTGATTTTAATAAATCAATGAATGGACAGTAAGTAATTTGAAAGTATAAGGAATGAAGAATGAACTGCCGGGGACAGGTAAAAAATCCGGGATGCCGCTTGATATTTTACAAGGATTAAATTTACCGGATTTAATTCTGTGCTGAGCTTGCTGAAGTGCCAGCCTACTTACACAGCCAATATTTTTCATATTACCGGATTAAAAATTTGTAGAAATTTTATTTTGCTGATTATAAAAAATGCGGCAAAATAAGGGGACTGGGTTCGCATCCTGAAAATTCAGCCAATGTATTATGGTTAGCAGAATCAGGATGCGTTGCCTGTCCCCGACTGACTCGGCTGTTCATAAACAAATAAAACCGGCATGCTAATAATTGACATGCCGGCTTTAGCAGATTCAAGTGATTCAGATTTAATCATTTTTTACCAGGTAAAGCCTGGTGTTGGTTGACCAGCACCGCCGCCGCCATTAGGTCCAAGTCCGTTACCGTAGAAATTGCGTCCGGGTTTACCTGTAGTCGGTGCGCTGCCGTCTATCTTGTCACCGGCTTCACCGGAAAGTTGTGATATTGCCCAGGCGGCATTTGCCTTTAATGCCGGGTTTTTCAAGTCTTCTGTAAGTGATGTTATGGCAGTGGCATCACCGGTGCGGCCTAATATCGAGATAATCTGGATTTTTACGTTTACATCAGTGGCTTCATTTTTCATTGTTATCAAGGTATTAACTGCTGTGGGAGTTGCGATTTGTCCTAAAGCCTGGTAAACCTGTTGGCTAAGCGTTGGATTTGATGTTTTTAACCCGGCTAATGCGCCAACAGCCTTGTCGCTTTTGATGGTACCGATAGCTTTAAACGATTCGTCTACCATTTTTCTATCAGCACTTTTTGCGCCATCTACCAGCATATCGATGTATTTATCCATATCGCCGACATTGGCGGTACCGTTTTTCAATTCACCCAATGCGCGGACAGCAGTTATTGCTGTTAATAAATTTGCTTTATCGCTTGCCAATTTTTCAAGAACAGGTACGGCATCTTGCGAACCGGTATTGCCAATAGCGCTGATTGCAACCTGTTTTTTTTCTGCAACATCGCCATTTAATGCATCTACCAATGCCGGTGCGGCAGCTTTCCCCATGATGCGTAATGCATTAATGGCAGCATTTGCTGTTTCAGGTACAATTGCCAAATCTATTAATGCTGGTGCAGTGGCTGGATCAGCAATATTGCCTAAAGAGTTTAATACAGTATTTTTAAGATTCTGCAGTTGCCATTGTTGTTGCGGGTCAGTTGTTTTTTCTTCTAATAAAATAAGTAAAATAGGAGTAGCTTCAACGCTCTTTATATCTCCCAGTGCTCTAACTGCGGTTGTGCGCAGGTTATAATCTTTTTCATTCAGCAACGGCAGCAGGTAGTCAGTTCCTTTTGTATCGCCAATTTGACCCAGTGTGCGTGCTCCCATAACTTTTGTATTAACGTCATCAACTTTCATAACATCGCCAATAGCTTTGATTGAATCCGGGTCTTTTAAAATCCCTAAAGCATTGTATGCGGCAAATTTAATTTGCTGGTCAGGGTCACTTAATAATTTGGTAATTAGCGGCACTGCTTTTTTTTCGCCAATTGTTGCCAGAGCGCGTATTACTTTCACACGAATGGTAGTATCAGTCTCATTCATCATTCCCAATAAAATATCTGACATTCCATCGGCACCAAGTTGAGCTAACGCAAATGCAGCAGCAAGCTTAACGTTTTTACTGGCATCTTTATTAAGTAAATTTTTAAGAGGCTGGACAGCGCGGTCATTCTTTAGAATTCCAAGCGTCGTTGCTGCCTGCACGCGAACTGTTTCTACATCATCTTTTAAACCTAACATGCAGGTAGTAAAGCGCGGGTCGGTCATTCTGCTGATAGCATCAAGCATGACTACTTTGCTTTCAGGAGTAATTGAAGTGTAGGTATTAAGCAGCGGTGCAATTGTCGATGGATCATTTTGATTGGCTATCATGGAAATTGCGGCTCTGCTAATCTGGGGATCTTTGCTTTTTACTGCGTCCATCAATGCGTCAAGGACGCGCTTATTAGTCATGAATGAACCAATATTATAAATCATCATTGTTTTACTATTCGCATTTGTCTCATTACTAAATGCATCCAATAAAGTATCCACAACACGATCATCACGGGTCTGGGCAAGTAATCTTAAGAATAAAGGTTTCGTTTGCGCATCTGCATTTTTATACATATCAAGCAATGGGTCAACAATTGCAGCACCGAAAGCCGGCAGATTATAGCTGTAACGTGCTTTATTTTTTGGATCCAGCTCATTGTAAAATGCAAGGACAGCCGGTAAAGTTTTCGGGTTTGCGATAGTGCATAAACTTTGAAATGCGTCGTTGCGCAGATTTGGGTCGGCATCTTTCAGGCACACTATTAATGTATCAGTTACTTTTTCATTATTTTTTATCTGAGCAAGGTTGCGTACTATTGATTGGCGTATTTGCGGACTGTTGCTCTCTTTTAATTGCGCGAGTAGTGCCGCATTTCCATCAGGGTCATTTAATTGCGCCAGGGCGGAAATATATTGATACACGGTTTTGTCGGTTATAGTTTTAACACCGGCTATCAGGCCTTTAGCATCAGTAGGCAAATTTACAACAGCAGGTTGTGGTCCTTTCTGTGCTAAAACAAATGTGGCAGAAATTGCTGCTACAAGCAGAAAACCGGCAATACGCGATAGTAGTTTCATAGATGTCCCCTTTTTACCATATTATATAGGTTTATATACGCACGAAATAAAAAATGTATTCAATTGATGGTTTAAAATTCAAACCACACTGGGGCATAATTGGCAATGTTGCCTGTACCGCCCAGCAATGGCCACCAGGAATAGGTTATCGGTTCTTTTTTGCAGGTATCCGTTCTTGTCATCATCATCCACGCGCGGGTTGATGTGCCCACCTTGTTATCTTTGCCGATTAGTGCGGTTATTGGTATCTGAACTTCCATAGAGTATCCAGTCATAGTACCATATACAGCAGTTGCAGCGTGAATCACATATTTTTCCGGATTATCCACTTTTTGCAGTCCGTATTGGTTTTTATTTTTAATATATGATATCTGGGTATTTGCGCCGGTTAAATTAACATGAACGCAAAGGATTTGTTCGCTTTCCGGATTAGGCGACAAATAAATATCAACACCATCAGTTGTTTCTACAGTAGCATCTTCCGCTGCGATACCGATATAAAGATAATTCGGATCCCAGGTTAGACGCCATTCTGTTTTATATGGTACATCTGATACCGCAGAATTAAGCGGGTAACCGCCGAAGTAGTTGCCGCTGGTTTGCCATTGCACATCATCCAGCACGCCATCCAGTTTGATTGTTGATTTATAAGCCCGCGGTATCACTGACATCACCGGACGGTACCAGTTGTGCGCTTGTTCTAATAAAGTAACCTGGTCAGTAACAGCCTTTCGTGCTATTTCCAACTCTGCAGGTGCTGCTATAGCTTTGCCATCCAGCATAATCCGATATTGCAGGAAAGGAGCAGATTCAAAAGCCAGCGCAGCCTCATTGCCAATACCATTTTTAGCGTGTTTAATTGCTTTATCAACACGTTTCAACAACGCCGCATCATCAGCCAATACCTGTGCGAATATAAATATGAATAACGCCAAAATTGCGTAAAGCCGCATCATTATCTCCCCATCGTTAATGGTGTTATATTTTACCGCTATATAGGGTAAATTGTAAATGATAACGGAAATTAAACTTTATCATACAGAAATGGATGTTTGAAATTTTAGAAATTGTTTCACGTGAAACATTTATTTATAACAGTGTTTATTATACGCAAATTGTTTCACGTGAAACATCTATTCACCTTACGGTGTGATATCTGTATAATTAATGCATGAATAATGATGAAGATAAATATGATGGATTGCTGCTTTCGCACCCTGCTGTAAACGCGTTGGGTGAATTAGATGATTTGTTGTTGCGTGATGAATCGCGTAAATCCGGTATCGCCAGCAGTTTCAGCTACCCGATGTCTGTTGATGAAGTCAGCGCAATCATCAGCAGGTGTAATATCGGCATGATTCCGGTTACGATACAAGGAGCGCGTACCGGAATAGCTGCCGGAGCGGTTCCTGGCGGTGGTCATGTTATGAACCTTTCGCGAATGAAAGTGATCGGGGAAGTGGTAATTGATGGTGTTGATAAATATATAACTGTCCAGGCTGGTGCGACGTTGGCAGAGTTGCGCGGCAAAATAGCGGGTACAGGATTATATTTCCCGCCTGACCCTACAGAAAGTTCGGCATCTATTGGCGGTATGGTTGCCTGCAACGCGTCCGGCGCGCTGACATTTCGCTATGGTCCAGTGAGAAATTGGGTGCGAAGAATACAGGTTGTTCATGCTGACGGTCAGGTAAAATGGTACAGTCGTGGTGAAAAAGACGGTTTTGTAAGTGCAAACAATGGCGTTATCGAATGTGGCGGGGTGGAATTTCCTGAATATATCCGTGCCGGGGTGAAATCCGCGGCAGGATATTATTTGACCAGTGAATCAAATTGCGCTGATATTTTTATCGGATCCGAGGGAACGCTGGGAATTATAACCGAGATTGAATTGCATCTGATTGATAAACCGCGGCATATTGTCGGGTTAACAACTTACCTGCCGTCAGAGGAAGTTGCGCTTCAATTTGTAAGATTCTTGCGTGGTGAAGTCGTTGGTAGCCTTCCGGTTGCCGAAGTTATACCCTGCGCAATTGAGTTTTTTAATGCGGATGTGTTAAATTTGTTGCGTAAAATGAAGACAGAAAACCCCGCTTTTGAAAAATTGCCTAATTTAAAACCGCATTATCACACTGCGGTTTATGCGGAATTTCACAATGATGACGCTGAAGTGATAGATGGTGCGGTGATGGCTGCCATGGAAGCAATGATGGAATTAGGCGGCAGTGATGAAGATACCTGGTATGCTGACAAAGAAAATGATTTGAATGCCCAGAAAGATTTTCGCCATGCTACCCCCGAGGCTGTTAACCTGTTGATTGACGGCAGAAAAAAAACAAATCCGGAAATCACCAAGCTTGGTACTGACATGTCGGTGCCGGACGATAAATTGCTGGAAGTGATGGCAATGTATAATGACGGGTTAAAAGCTGCCGGGTTGGAGTCAGTAATTTTTGGGCACATCGGCAACAACCATGTCCATGTTAATATATTGCCGCGGTCGATGGAAGAATTCTGGCAGGGAAAAAAATTATACAAAAAATGGGCGGAGCAGATAGTGGCGATGGGTGGGTCGATTTCTGCCGAACATGGCATTGGTAAAATGAAAAAAGAACTGCTGCTGTTAATGTATGGCGACGAAATAATTAAAAAAATGGTAGAAATAAAAAATATTTTTGACCCCAATGGAATTTTAGGTAAAGGGACATTATTTGATTTTTAGTGGAATTTTTGGTGGAATTTGCCAAAAATTTGCCTTCTGAAAATGCCCGTAGCGGCGCAAGTGAGACCTTTCGAGGGGTTTTGTATCTGGTATGGCGATTTTCACGTTTTTTGCCCTTAGAAGGCTCTGTAAGCGAAAAGTGTAAAATTAAGGAAGTTGAGAAAATGAAAAAAATGTCCGCCGGCGCAAAAATCGGCGGACATCAGCTTTTTTACAGTTTTTCCAGTCCAATGGCAAAAATTCCATCAGAGTTGGTCTGGACACATCTTTTTATCCGCCAATTTGTTTTGGCGCAGGCAGCGCGTAAATCCGGCAATGATATATATAGCAGATTTATCCACGGCGCGCACATACTATTATATTCTTCCCTGATGGTAATTACCCCTGGGTACCTGCCAATTTGTCGATTATGTTCATGGTATTGCAAATGTAAAGGATTGCGAGTTGCAGAGTAATCGCAAATCTCCAATAACACCTGGCCATCATCAGTTATTAATTTATAAAAGTGACTCAGCAAGTCATTTAACCCGACGATACTTGTTGCTAACCCCAGGGTGTTTCCCATCAACATGATGGTGTTGAATGATTCTGAGGGAAAATCCAGGTTGTTAATACTCATCTGGCGTGCATCTGCAACACCGCGTTTTTTCATTACTTCCACCGCGCCTGCTGATGAATCAATAGCAGTAACTTGCAATCCTGATTCCTGCAATGCCAATGCATGTCGTCCCGCACCGGCAGCAATATCTAAAATAGGAGCCACTGCATGATTAATCAGGCAGCGATGGTGAGTCGGCAATGCGCTTCGTGGTGCTAAAAATATTGATGATTTAACCCGGTCGCTGTATCCATCATCGCGCCGGTAAATAAATTCTGCTTCCCCATTATTATGGCAATCAATTAAAATCTGTCCGAATAAGTCATTATTTATTGGCAAATCCGGTATTTCGGTAACTTCCGGGCATGTTGTTGTCATTTTGCGCCTCCCTTATAAAAGAAAAACCCCGCTGGTTTCTCGCCAGCGGGGTGGGTTTTTTGTAAAATGGCATTCTTGGTTAACGCGATGCCTGAACCCGGGCGAGAGCCGACCGTGTAAAGTTAAAGCTAAACCAATACCAATAATTACGATTGATTGTGTTCATTTCAGTTATTATACCCAAATTTTACGGGTGTATGCAAATTTTACAGAAAAATATTTCAATAGGTTTATTACGGAGTAACCGTCACCGGTACAACCGGCGATGTTACCGTCGCGGTGGTATCAATGCCGCCGGTATCTATGGCAATTACGGTGAAATTATATGTTTTAACTGCTGAAGTAGTAAAAGTAAGGGTTGGGCTGCTGCTGAAACTGCGCAACAAAGAAGTGCCGGCCATGAATTTATATTGTACCGACATTCCGCCGACTGGAGTCGCTGCTAAGGTTATCGGTGTTCCAACTGCCACTGTGCTTGCTGGTGTTACAGCTAAACTTACAGCAGATAAGGTAGGAATAACCACGAAATTTTTCGCGGCAGATGTCACCGTAGTAGCTTCAGGATTAGGGCTATTGGCGTCCATGGCGATAACGGTTAATACATGTGTCCCTGCTGGCGGAGTCCAGACGAATACGTTATTGCTGGAGAAATCGCTGATTATCGCATTGCCATCCATGAACTTATATTGTACTGCGGCACCATTAGTTGCGGTTGCGGTTAATGTCACCTGCTTGCCGGCTATAATTGGTCCGGCAACTGATGTAGCCAGAGAAACGGCCGTTAACGCAGATTTGATATTCAGAGTTACAATCGGCGAGGTAACAGTGAAGTTGGGGTCAATCCCACTGGTGTCGCGCGCGATCACTGTAAAGCTGTAACTCTTCAAAGTTGTCGGGGTAAAGGTCAAAGCGTTGCTGCTGTTGAAACTTCGCATTAGTGAAGTGCCTGACATGAATTGATATTGAACAGATATGCCGCCAACAGGAGTTGCCGTTAATGTGACTGGCGTGCTAATTAAGGCGTTATTCAATGGCAATGAAGTTAGTGATACCGATGTCAAAGCAGTAACAATATTAAAGCTCTTTACGGTTGATGACACCAGTGCATTCGGGTCACCTGTACTATCACGCGACACCACTGTGATATTATGTATACCAGTAGTTGTTGGCGTCCATGAATACGTATTATCACTTGCGAAATCCCGCAAAATAGTGCTGCCGTCTAAATACTGGTACTGAACAGATGCACCGCCGGTGGCAGTCGCAGTAAATGAGATGGGAATATTTACCTTATACGGTGCCACTGCAGTTGTTGAGAATGAAACTGCTGTTAACGCAGGTTTAATATTAAGAGTTACTGCCTGTGAAGTAACTGTGAAGTTGGGGTCGTCACCACTGGTGTCGCGTGCAATCACTGTAAAGCTGTAAGTCTTTAAAGTTGTCGGGGTAAAGGTCAAAGCGTTGCTGCTGTTGAAGCTTCGCAGCAGGGAAGTACCAGACATGAATTGGTATTGAACCGTGATACCGCCAACCGAGGTCGCGGTTAATGTTACCGGTGTGCCTATTAAAGCGTTATTCACCGGTGAAGTAGTTAATGATACTGCAGACAAGGCAGTAACAATATTAAAACTCTTTACGGTTGATGAAACAAGTATATTTGGATTCACTGCGTTATCACGCGCTACAACGGTGATATTATGTGCACCAATAGCCGTAGGTGTCCATGTGTATGTATTATCACTCGCAAAATCCTGCAAAATAGTATTGCCGTCTAAATATTGGTACTGAACAGATGCACCGCCGGTGGCAGCCGCAGTAAATGAGATGGGAATATTTACCTTATACGGTGCCGTTGCAGTTGTTGAGAATGAAACTGCGGACAACACCGGTTTGATATTGAGAGAAATTGCCGGTGAGGTAACTGTCAGGTTCGGGTCGGCACCATTTATATCGCGGGCAACCACGGTAAAGTTGTAGGTTTTTATTGCAGTCGGCGTAAATACCAGGGTGTTGCTGCTGCTGAAACTGCGTATCAGGGAAGTGCCCGACATAAACTTGTATTGAACTGATTTACCGCCGACTGCTGTCGCGGTTAATGTAACCGGGGTACCTATTGCAACGTTATTCAAAGGTGATGATGTTATCAATACCGCTGTCAATATAGGATTAGGGTTGACTGTAATAGCAATTGGCAGCGAAGTCACTGTATTATTTACATCTTTTGCGGTTACTGTAATGTTGGCGTTGCCCACTGTTATTGGCGTCCAGACATAGGTATTATCAGTGGCGAAATCGCGCAGTATGGTATCGCCATTCATGAATTTATATTGAACATCACGACCACCAGTGGCAGTGGCGGTTAATGTAACCGGGTTTCCGGTATCAATCACAGCGGATGATGTTTGCAGCGACACAGCAGTTAATGGTGAATTAACCGCTATGTTAACAGCAGCAGATGTTACAGTGGAATTAGCGTTGCTGGCAACAACAGTCAAGTTGAAGTTACCGGCTGTAGCAGGTGTCCATGTAAAGAAGTTTCCCGCAGCAAAATCGCGCAGTATAGTGTTGCCATTCATGAACTTGTATTGTACCGTGGTACCGCCATCTGCAGTCGCAGTTAGTGTGAGCTGTGTTCCTGTTTCAACCGCAGTTTCTGATGATGATAAAGATACCGTTGTTAGTGCCTGATTAACGATTAAAACTACAGGGGTTGATACAATAGTTGCGCTATTGTCTGAGGCGATAACAGATAAGTAGTATTTACCAGTTGTTGCAGGCGTCCATATAAATGTATTGTCAGTCGTGAAGTTGCTTAGCATGGTATAAACATTCATATACATGAATTGTACATTGGTGCCGCCGGTAGCTGTTGCTGTCAATGTTACAGATTTACCTAAATCAATGGCATTTGCAGATATTGATAACGAGATAGCTGTCAATGGGGGATTCACTGTTATATTTACTTGAGGTGAAGTCACCGTGGCATTGTCATCGCTGGCAACAGCAGTTAAGTTCATATCCCCAGCCGCTGCCGGTGTCCATTTGTAAATATTAGTAGTCGCAAAATCCCGCAACATTACATCACCGTTCATGAACTTATATTTTACATTTGTTCCGCCGGTAGCGATTGCTGTTAATGTTACCGGCAATCCAAACGCGACTGAATTAACTGGGGATGTGTTTAGTACAACTGCAGATAACACCGGGTTAACTGTTACGTTTACGGCAGTTGATGTGATAGTTGCGCTGTTATCGCTGGCGATAACGGTTATGCTGGCATTGCCAGTATCTGCAGGTGTCCAGTTAAATATATTATCAGCGGTAAAATCGCGCAGCATGGTATTGCCATTCATGAACTTATACTGCACGTTCGTTCCGCCGGTGGCTGTTGCGGTTAATTTTATGGCTGTTCCGACATCGATGGCATTCGTAGATGCTGATAATGAGATTGCCGTCAGAGGGGGATTTACTGTTATATTTATTTCTGGTGAAGTTACGGCGCTGTTGTCATCACTGGCGACAACAGTCAAGGTAATATTCCCTGCCGCTGCCGGTGTCCAGGTGTAACTATTATCAGTCGCAAAGTCCCGCAAAATTACGTTACCGATCATGAACTTGTATTTTACATTTGTTCCGCCGACAGCGGTTGCATTTAATGTTACCGGCAATCCAAACGCGACAGTATTTGCAGGCGTTGTAATCAATGCAACTGCTGTTAACGCGGGGTTCACCGTTATGCCTACAGCAGTTGATGTTATAGTTGCGCTGTTGTCGCTGGCGATAACGGTTATGCTGGCATTGCCTGTATTTGCAGGTGTCCAGTTAAATATATTATCAGCGGTAAAATCGCGCAGCATGGCAGCGCCATTCATAAACTTGTACTGCACTCCGGTACCGCCGGTTGCTGTCGCGGTGAGTTTTATGGCTGTTCCGACATCAATAGCGTTCGCAGATGCCGATAATGAGATTGCCGTTAATGCTGGATTTACGGTGATATTTACCGCTGGCGAGGTTATTGTATCATTGTTATCGCTGGCAACGACTGTCAGGCTGAAGTTTCCGTCGGCTGCGGGTGTCCATGCGAAGGTATTAGCGGCATTGAAATCGCGAAGAATGTCAGTACCGTTCATAAATCTGTATTGTACGCCGGTACCGCCGGTTGCGGTTGCGGTTAATGTTACCGGCAATCCAAACGCGACTGTATTCACCGGTGTTGTGGTTAATGACACTGCTGTTAATGCTGGATTTACGGTATAGTTTACCACCGGGGATGTCACCGTGATGTTGCCATCCTCTGCTATTACAGTTAAAGCTGTGGCACCGGCAGCAGCGGGATTCCATGTGAAGGTATTGTCTGTGGCATAGTCGCGCAGTATGGCAGCACCGTTCATAAATTTATATTGAACAGCAACGCCGCCGGCAGCGGTTGCGGTTAACGTGATAGGTGTTCCTAATCCTGTTATATTTGCTGGTGATGCCGATAACGCAACAGCAGACAACACCGGATTGATTGTTGCATTTATCGTTGATGATGTCACAGTTGTCACATCGGTGTCCTTAGCAATTACAGATAATGTTGCTGCTCCGGCAGTTGTCGGTGTCCATATGAAAATGTTGTTAGCGGCGAAATCCTGCAATACAGTTGTACCGTTCATAAACTTATATTGTATGCCGGTAGAACCACCGTTAGCGGTTGCCGTTAATGTGATAGGATTGCCCACCGATAATAGCGTGTTTGGCGATATTGCCAACGCAACAGCCGTTAGCGGACCTGCGGCAGTCGATACACATCGAAAGCCAAAAATTGGTGTTGCGTCTGCCGGGGTATAGTTTAAACGGTTATCTGTGCGGGTGCTGTATTCGGCGTCACCGCTCCATGAGCCGCCGCGAAGCACTTTTGAATCTCCGGTGGCTGGACCGGTCGGGTTTGTCACGGTTGCGTCATTATACAAATCCCAATAATCCGAGCACCATTCCCAGACATTACCCGCCATATCCTGTGCGCCGCACCAACTGGCACCGGCAGGGAAAGAACCTACTGCCCAGGTACTGATAGATTTATTATATGAGTTCGCGTAATTCGCGCACTTTGTGCTATCAAAACCGTTGTAATAATCATCAATTGCTGCTGTGCCGCCCCACGGGTAATTTTTATTTGTTATCCCGCATGCGGCATATTCCCATTGCGCCTCGGTAGGCAAAGATACGTGCGCCCAGTCAGCATAAGCCTTGGCGTCATTCCAGCTTACATTTACTATCGGGTGCTGCTGCAAAGTCGCATTTGTCCAGTTGCTTTTCCCTGCCCAACTGTAACCGGTAGGGAAGGTGGGCAAGGCGTGTCCGGTAGCGGTGCAAAACGCGCGGTATTTCGCTACGGTAACCTCGTATTTGTATATCCAGTATCCTGACAAAGTTACCTGGTGTTTGGGAAATTCGTACCAGTCATTACCCATAGTAAAAGTAGCACCCGGCACCCAAATCATTTCCGCACTATCAGTGGCATTTATCAGCGCATAACAATTATTACTGAAAGTTAATAATGTTATAATAATAATTGCCCAAAATGATATCTTTATTTTTGATAAAATCAGCTTTAACAAATGATTGCTCCCGTAAGACACAATATATGTAATATTCCATATTTTACACCAATAATGGATTATTATAAAAATTTTGTAAAAAATGAAAGTAAATTTAATATTTAAAAATGTTGGCTTACGAGGTAGGGGAATTGAATGGTATTCTACATATCTTTTCATTTTATAAAAATTGGTTTCAATGTAACAATTCTGTATAAATAGTAGTCACCGTATGGAACAGGGTCGCAGCCCGGCGAACTCCGGTAATAAAAGGAATAATAGGCAGTTGTTATTGTCATTAATCTCAATACTGCCAATTGAGCCGGGCTGCGACCCTGTTCCATACGGTGACTGAATATTTATAACCTATTTTGTCGCTATAACCCATTCTTTTTTATTATAAAGACACTGTCGCGGGAGCTGGGGACAGCTTCCCTATAGTAATCTAAATATCTCTATCCGATCTTTTTTATAAAATAAGTCCATAGCCTACAGCATCGCTCTCACCCTTATACACATCTTTAAATATCATTCCCATAAAATGTTGGCTAACGAGGTAGGGGAATTGTCCCCAATTCCCGCGAAGAACCGGAATAATGATGTAAACAAGCGAAATAGCGACAGATTTCTCCAGTGGTGTGGTGATTATAAACTTATTTTGTCGTTACAACCCATTCTTTTTTATAAGAAAAACACTGTCGCGGGAGCTGGGGACAGCTCCCCTACCTTACTGGATAGTTCTAAATTTTTAATAAATGTAACAGATATAATGTAGAGACGCACGGTCGTGCGTCTCTACATTCCTTTATCCTTTATCCTTTTATAATGATATTGGTGATTATTGTCACCAGCATCCCGCCGGTGGTGGTTATTATCAGCCAGGTCAGGCGGTCGATTTTATTGAACAGTTCGCCAATCATTTCTTTCATCTCGTCTATTCTGTCCCGCAAACCTTCTGTTTCAGATTGCAGGCGGTTTAAAGGCACGCAATTCGCCGCGCAATCCCGCATTTCCACTCGTTTTTCCATGGTATCATCCTCGCTAATTATTTTATACTTTTTGGGACAGACACCTTCCTGGCTTCGCCACTCGGTGTCAGTCCCTGAAAGTCGTTCTTCCCCTCTCCAACTGGGGAGAGGCTTTAACTATCTTTATTTTTCCAATTTCGCCTCTAATTCTGCCACTTTCCTGGTCAATTCCTGCACTGCTGCCCACAATACTCCGCAAACATCCAGTGGGTTAAGCCCTTCTGGGTTGTCGCCAAGTCCGAATTTTTCCGCAAAATCTTCGGCAACTACGCCGATATGTTTTGCGTTTGGGGTGGCATTGTATCGCCATTCTTCCAGCGTTGTTTCGGATACTTTTTGCAGGATGTCGGATTTATCTACCGGCTGAAAATCGTGCTTTATTTCCCGCGATGACGCCGAATACCAAACGCCGTCAGATCCGAGATAACAGCCGCCATTCGGGGTATCCAACCATTTAACTCCATTTGCGTACCAGTTGAACGTTCCTGCATTATTCCGCAAGGTTAACCCTCCGGCAGCACCAATCTTGAATTCGTTCCCTCTCGTATTGGCGGTTGCAGTACCATCGGCGAAACAGAAGCTGTTCCACAATGCCGTGGCATAAGTACCACAAGCGAATGAGTTATCTCCAACATTATTAGAACGACCGCCGGGGATACACCCATACTGCGCGGCGGCAGAAGTGGTATTATCTCGCCCGCCACCGATAGTAGTAAAGTTCGCGGTACCATAAGTACCGCCGATGACATTAGTTAAACCGCCAGATATTGTATTATGCTGTGTCCCGGAAATATTATTTTGTTGCCCACCTGATATTGTATTCATATACAATAAATTACCAGGATTAGAATTAATCATAACATTTAATAATCCGCCGGTTATAACATTGTTGCCTGAATCAGTACACGAATTACCTGCATCAATAGAATTTCCGTAGCCGCCGCCGATAAAATTACACCTATTGTTGGGACCCATGTAATTGCCATATCCTGCGCCAATAAAACTGCGTCCATAATATGCCTCACCATACGGGAACGACATATTTGTATTGCGGATACAGTTTTCAGATCCGCCAACGATTACGCCTTTCAAATTGTCATTCTGCTGGTTTAACCCCGACAGAATCGCTGAATAATCTGCGGATGCAATCTGGGTTGCCGATGCTCTTTTATAAGCAAGGTCGATAGCATTTGCACCACGAGCATTACCAACGACATCTTCATTGACGCGGCGAATTGAATGGGTACTGCCGTCTTCTACGAGTGGCGAAACCGCTCTTCCCGCCAGTCGTTCCCAGGTGGTTCCGTCATCGCTTACCATCATGTGGCCATCGGTGTCGCGCTTTATGCCGCCGCGGCCGTCATTAACCCACCAGACTACCACTTCTTCATCATTATTTTCGTTAACCACCTCTACCCACGGAACAAAAAGCCGTGCCTGTATGCCGGCAGCAGAGAGATTTCCAATGTTATAGCCATCGTAACTGAAAGTGGCAGCGGATAATGAATTGCCAGTGACTGAAGATGCGACATTTAATGTGCCTGTACTATCCAGGATTACATTAAAGTCGCCAGTTCCATACATTGATCCATCAATAGAACTGTTTCCGGTGATATGAATCCCGCCAACAATCGCATTGATGTCGTTGACTATAATAGTGTTCCCACTATTTGTCACAGTCGGCGCAGTCAGCCAGATAGAGAAGTTTTGCCAACGCGCGTTAAACTCGGCCTGGGGCAGATAGAAAACTCGTTCGTTCCATTCTGCCGCGGTAGGTGTTTGACCTTGAATAAACAGGTCAGAACTCTCATAATAAGTGGACTCCATGATTATACTCTCCTTTTAAAAAGTATTCTTGAAATTTACTTTATTTTGTCCGGGCCTGCAATAGCAGACACCGCAATTGTGAAATATTTTTGATTAAAATTTTGGTCGCCGCAGATGACCCCGTTTATCTCTGCCGGCGATGATATCGGCATCGATAATACCCGGGTTATTTCTTCGTCATCAACGCTGCACCAATTACTGCCGGGTATTGTTGCTTCCACAACAGTACGATAGGGTTCTGTCAGTGAAATATTTACCTTTGCCGCACGACATATCTCGCCATCAATAAAATCACCAGTTCCTGTTAATGCAATCGCATCTCCGGGTGAGATGTTCCATAATGCTGTTCTGCCGGTCATGGTGATGCCGCCATTATTTTGCAATATCGATTTCACATAACCGGCATAACTTGCCGCCGCGTCTGCAGTAGTGATGTCCGGCGGGCAATTTACGACTATTTTTGCGCCGGTATCGCCAGCAGGCATCAACGTGCCGCCATTTCCGACATAATTAACCATCACCGCCGCGGTATTATCAGGCTCTGTTATTGCTGCGCCGGTTGGTGCCGCCAGCAAATCGGTGCCATAATTTATACTATAGCCAGTGGTATCGGTCGGATACGCCAGATTTGCCCGGCGAATTTGCATTTCATCGCCTTCAAACCACACCCGCAACTGGTAAATGTTAGCAAGTCGCTTAATAAAGTGCCATATATTGTCACTTTTCACCTGCCATGGTATATCTCCCCGCCAATCTTTGGCTGCATTCAGATATTCATTCATGGGGGAATCGCCACCGCGATTTCCCCACCATCCGCCAGCTTCCATGCTGTTTCCGCTCGCGTCCTGCCAAATCTTCAGCTTTTTCACTCCTGCCCATTCTGCAATCATTGCTATTGCTTCATCCACCGGCATATCGCACAGCGGCGGCAAGTCGCCGACTCTTTTCGATGCCAGCCACCCTTGCTGGCAAACCGCACTTACCCGTACCGTTGTACCGCTATTCGTAATCCGTTTTTGACGATCCATCACCGTCATCAATGGCCGGTCAATACTCCTTATTCTGCCATCCGGCAGTTCCATTGTTTGTGATATCTTTATGCGGTTTGCATTGGGAAAATCCTTGAATACCAGGTTTGCTTTTCCAATATCCAGCGAATAATCCAGATGCCCGCCAATCAGCTTTTCCGATATCTCCTGCCAACTTCCCGTAAAGTTTACATTCACCGGTCGGCGGAAAATATTCCACCCTTTCACTGCCGGGGTATGGTCGCCATCCCCGGTCATGGTAATTTTATGGCGTCCACCTCCGGGTGTCACCTGCACATTATTATCCGCTGGCAGCACCTCGGCGTAGTCGGCATTTGCTATTGCGCTGCTGGTGTAAAAATTGCCGGTTAGCGGGAATTTCATGGTGAATAACGCGACTGAATAGGCGCTGCCATCAGCAGAAATTCGCAGGTTGCCTGTTGTCGCACCGCCGACACCGGGGATATTCCACACCCGAGAAAAGGCTGAACAGGATATTATCAAATCACTCAAAAAATCCCGCACTTCCCAGCATATTTCCTTTGCGTTGGCATAGTTGTAATATTCCGCCGGGTTCATTGGCAACGTCGCGACGATAGTGCCATTTATGCTTACAAATGGCGGTCGATGGGTGCTGAACGTCAACAGATGCCCGCTACCCCATTGCAACTGCCACTCCGCCGATTGATTGCCGCGAATCACCTTGCACACAATCCATGGGGCAGCAGGATGCTGGTTTGCACTAATCAGTGTCGATGCAGCAGTGCTTTGCCAGTTCAGCAAACCATCTTTTAGCTGCCATCCCGACGCCTGCCAATCAGTGATGTTCATTGCTGGTATACCGTCGCGATGGGTGGGACGCAATATTATCGCACCCACCGCGCCGTCATACTCGACATCATTTCCGGTCAGTGCCGCGTCTTTCCCCGCCACCCCGGCAATCACTGCTCCCGGGGTGGCATCTTCGCTGACGCAACCGGCCCACACTCGTGTTGTGCACTTAACGCCCGTCGTCATATTCTGCGCCTTTCTTCAGGTCTATCGCACCTTGCACCCCCAGGTAACCAAGCAGCGCGGTAACTGCGGGCCATGTTATGTCACTCCACCTGGCATCCCCGGTCAACACGCTGGCTGTCAGCATCAATAATGTGCCGGCAAATCCCAAAAACTTCCGGCTGCTCAGCCGTACTTGTAAATCGCTCATCTCGCGCCTCCTTTTATCAGCTTCTTAAATTTCTCCCATGGAAAGTTTTGCGGGTCGGTCTTGCGTCCCGGCGGGTATGCCACATCCCGATGACCAACCACTTCTTCCCATGATATTCCGTACCGGGTCATCAGCATCCGGCATAGGTCTGCCACCTTGTGCAGTTGCGGGTCAGGCCAGTCTTGTCCCGGCATATTCTCCATCTCTATCCCGATGGAAATCTTGTTGATATCCCGCAACCCATGCCAATATGCCCGACCTGCGTGCCATGCAATGTCACTTACCGGTACCATCTGCACCACTTCGCCTTCCCGCGATACCAGAAAATGCGCACTAACCCGGCTTTTTGGTGATATTAACCATCGCAGCGCGCTCTCAAACCCGCCGCCAGTGCCATGCAGCACAATCATCCGCACCTCGCGACCGCTAACCTTGCGGCAATTCGGTGATGCCGCCACCCGCGCTCCAGTAAAATCCGCCTGCATAAAAATAACCCCCTTCACCAAACAAAAACGACCGGCACACCCGCCGCAAACAAATGCGGCAAATGCCCGGCCTCGTGGACCATTCGATATTCAACTGACACAAATAGAATACACATGTTTGCTATATTTGTCAAGCCCATCATTTGTCTGAACCACGGATTTAGAGGATTTTTGTTGATTTTAATGATTTGTAACGTCTACTTTCCATAAATAATTCACCACAAAGAACGCAAAGAATTCACAAAGAGCACAAAGAAAGATAGGGGGTGGTCTGGTTTGCAGAAATAAACTTTTTTCCTGACAATCGTAAAAAATCCTCTCAATCCGTGGTTCAGACAAAAAATGCCACAAAGAACGCAAAGAATTCACAAAGAGCACAAAGAGAATAAATTAAGTGGATGAAAGTTTATTTTGTAATACATTTTTGTGTTCTTTGTGTTCTTTGTGGTTAAATAATTTTTATATACACAACCCGCCATCTCTCACCTGAATATGCTATAATATAACCATAAATATTTCATAGGAGAACGAAATGATTAAAATCCTGACAATCTGCCTGATAGCACTGCTGATGCTTAATATCGCCGCTTTTACCCAAACCGTAAAGCCAACTTCCCCGCCGCAAAAAATCGACGGTTATATCTTCAAAAACAGCGATACTGTCCTGCTTACCGAATCAAATGTTTGCAACCTCGACTTGCGATTGCTGACCCTTGCCCGCAATGAAATATACGCCCGCCACGGCCACACCTTCAAAGACAAATCTCTGCAAGATTATTTCAACAACCGGAAATGGTACAAAATAGATACGAAATATACCGGCAAATTATCTGATATTGAGTTGAAGAATGTGGGATTGATCAGCAAATTTGAAGCAATCTTTAAAAAAAATGAGACGTTATATCATTGGAAACGGACAATATATAACGAGTCTAATTTTGATATTAATGGTGATGGGAAGATGGATAATATTAAATATACGGTTGAAAAAGGCAAAC
>Ga0194053_10000035_pt1 | contig 93199 bp, 89 predicted proteins | sample SepL228m_MetaG_FD_161684 | JGI IMG/M metagenome (GOLD analysis project Ga0194053, IMG submission 161684) | Anoxic zone freshwater microbial communities from boreal shield lake in IISD Experimental Lakes Area, Ontario, Canada - Sep2016-L227-8m | ecosystem: Environmental > Aquatic > Freshwater >...
AATCTATTTTATATATTTCCTGACAAAAAGCAGGAAAACAAAAGAAAATAAGAAAAATGATTGGTTTCATTTTTTCGTCTCTGCAAAAACAGTACCACACTATTTAGTTTTTTACTAGTCACGGAGAAAATGTTCTGATCTTTATAAGATCTAACTTTTTTTTGCCATTATTTCGTCTCGTATAGTTTGCACTTGCCCCTCTGTCGGCATAGGTGGCTTTTTATCTCTCATTGATATTGCTCTTACTTTTTCATACACAGCTACTGCAACATCTGTGTTATTTCCCAAAAATGCGATATGAATATTTTCCTCACTACCATCTTTATTCTCTTTGATAAGATACATTGCGTATGGATCATTTGGTTCTTTCCTATCAATTCTCAAAGAAGCTTTGATTGATTCTCCACCTGGAGTGAGATATTCTCTAGCCTCACTCGTGATAGCTCTGTCACCTGTGTCAATTTGTTCTTCAAATCCCATATAATTTTTATATTAATTTTATAATTTAAAATTTTAACACATTACTCTCTTTCGAGCCATTCTGGCTCCTGTCTCACAAGTAGTTTTGTTTTGTCTTCTGGGTGTCGCATTATTTCCTCCACTACCCGCTCTAGACGCATTGCTTGTGAGCCTTTGACGAGCACCGTATCCCCTTCCTCGACGAAATTTTGTAAGTCTTTTCCGGCTTGGGTGGCAGTATCAAAGCATCGAATGTTTGCCGAGTCATACCCAAGAGTCAAAAGCTCGTTGGATGTTATATACGCCCTGATGCCAACACAATACACAATCCCCGCAACATCCTTTATGAGTCCAGCAATTTTCTTGTGTTCGTCAGCAGAAAATTTTCCGAGCTCGAGCATATCGCCGAGCACAACAATTTTCCTTTTTCGAGAATCAATCCGAGAAAAAACATTCATTGCCTCTGCAAATGATGCAGGAGATGAATTGTATGAATCGTCAATCACCAGTGCATTTTTTATTCCCGCAACAATATTCATTCTGCCCGGCAGAGATCTAAATTGGTTGAGAGATGAGATAATATCAAAATGAGATATACCAAATCGCTGTGCTACTGCATACGCCATGAGACATGCATATTCATTGTGAATACCGAGAGATCCAAAAATAGTAACTGAAGATTTTTCTCCTTGTGAGGATATTTCAAATAACATACCTGTTGGATGTTGACCTGATTTTTCATTACTATATAGTATGCGAAATTCTGAACCACTGACATCTATTCCTCCACCGACTCCACAGGAAATTTGTTTTATTTCTGTCTCCTTTGCGAGTACAGAAGAATGAATATCGTCTGCATTGAACACCACAAAACCATCACGTGCTACCGCACTGGCCAAATATCTTTTTTCATCGAGAAAATGTGAGATGTTTTGAAAGAATTCAATATGTGAAGGTGCTTCGCCAATTGCTGTAATAACAAGAATATCAATCTTGAGCCACGAACTCACACCACGCAGATCTCCTGGCTTGTCACCATCCATTTCTAAAATAAGCCAGCTTGGATAATTATGTTTGAAAAGCAAAAGTTTGAAACCAAAAAAAATATTCTGAATCCATTGTACAAACGAGCCAGTACCAATCGGGCACCCTAAAATAGTGAGTGGTACACCAAGCTCGGTTGTAAAACTCTTTTCACTTTTTCGTACGAAAAATTTCCGCGACAACACAAGATACAGAGCCTCTTTTGTTGTCGTCTTACCAACACTACCCGTAATGGCAATTATTTTTGGTTTGTATTTTCGGAGTACAAGTCTGGCCTCATACTGAAAAATCTTTTTTGCGAGCTGTTTGAGAATATCCATAGGTTTTTCTGTTATAGTTATCTGTCCGGAGGTACTTCATAATAGTTTATCAAAAATTTCACGATATTCATAAACGGTTCTGTCAGTGTTTCCGATCCATACTGAACCCCTCTCGGCTTGAGTGTGTACAAAAATATGAAAAACTGTGGTTTGTATGCTGGGAAGAAGCCAACAAATGAATGTAGAAAATCCGTATCACTATATCCCCCTCCGCCAGGTATTGCAATCTGTGCAGTACCGGTCTTGGCAGCAACACTAAAGTTTGGAATTTTCATTTTTCCACCAGCAAGGACATTGTCCACACTATACACCATCATTCGAGCCACCTCTTTGGCAGTTGATTCCTTGACCACTTGTCGCACCTGTTCCACTGGAATTGTTTTTGAAAATCCAAGTTTGTAATTGATCTGTTTGACGAGATGTGGTCGCACCATCATTCCACCGTTGGCTAGTGATGAGAGAACTCGCACGGTATTGATCGGAGTGAGAGAAATTCCTTGACCGAATGACGCAGTGACGTGTTCTAGATCTCTTGAACTGTTTAGGTTGCTTACCAAGTTTCTACCTTCATTTGGCAAATCAATGCCGGTTTTTTCTCCCACGCCAAAATTATACATATAGTCAGTAAATCTCTTGTTTCCGAGAAGTTGCACCACACGAGCCACACCGAGGTTGAGCGATTGTGAAAGAACCTGTTGCATATCAGTAATTCCACGAGCTTTACCATCAAAGTTTGATACTTTTTTTCCATTTATTGTGATTGTACCGGTGTCATTATATGTAGACGTAGCAGAAATAACTCCTGTATCAATACCCGCCGCAATAGTCAGTGGTTTTATAATAGAACCCATTTCATACATATTTTCGACGAGTGGATTCGAAAAAATTGCCACGTTTTGTGCATCTTGTTTGTTTGGATCAAATGTCGGCTCTACACCCATCGCATAAATTTCCCCTGTTGTCGGATTTATAATAATCCCACCCGTTGTTTCCGAACTCCATTTTTCGCTCGTACTTGCGAGTTGTTCCTCCAAAAAATACTGTACCGCCGGCTCGATCGTCGTCACAATATCACCTTCATTTTGTGTACTTGTAGCTGTAACAGATTTTATACTAGAAAATATCTGCGCAAAAAAATTGATGTACGCATCATCACCACGCGCCAAAATATCCTCGTACTGTCGTTCGAGTCCATACCTGCCGGCGTATTCATCACCTTTGTAACCGAGCTTGCCGATGGTTTGACTGGCCATTGGTCCACCTGGGTAAAATCTCCATCTCTCTTTGAGAACGAGAAGTCCGGCAATTTTGAGACTGCTGATTTGTTGACCGAGATCTGTATCCACACGCTTTGCGATTTCCTCGTACGAGTCATTTGGTTTTGTCGCCTTTGCAATAAAATCATCGTGATTTGTCGGCAACATCCCATTGAGTTTGAGATAATCTCCCTCTGCATCTTTTATTTGCATCGGATTGACAGCTATCGTAAATCCAGACTTGAGAGTAGCCGCTGATACCAAACTCCCATCACGATTTTGGAAAAAAATAGTACCACGCGAAAAGAGATTACTGTTTACAGCAGTGTATCTCCGATCAGCTTTGTCTAAATATGTTCCATTTTCTACAACTTGGAGAACATAGAGTCGTCCAACAAGAAAAAGTGCAAACAAAAAAATAGAAATAGAAATAAATCGTATTCGCGATCCAAAAAGAGAGTTCATCTACAAAATAATAACTCCAAAAAAGCTTTTAATCAATCACACTATCGTGCAAACGAAACATAATTCTGAGATTTTTTTGAAATATATGTTTTGTCAGTAACATCTTTGAAACCCATCGCGTATGCAAGTTGCATTGAAACCGAATTTCGTTTTGAAATGTATGAAAATTCCTTGTTGCTGATATCGAGTGAGATTTTTGAAATTTCACTTTCCAGATTTTCTCTCTGTACCACGTTTCGCACAGTCACATTTATCGAGTATGTATAAAAAGCAAAACATAACAGCAAAATTCCGGTCAGTGTCCAAAATATTGTCTTTTCTCTATTTAAATCAAGTATTTTTTCTGTCATGTTTTTGATTGTTATCTAATAATTTTTTAATTTTTTTCCACAATACGTAGTTTTGCAGATCGTGAACGTGGATTTGTTTGTATTTCCTCTTCGCTCGCAATAATCGGCTTTTTGTTCACGCGTTTGCCGAGTCCATCGTCCTCAATTTTCCTGAAATAATCTTTGACAATTCTGTCCTCGAGGCTGTGAAATGAAATGACTGCAATCCTGCCTTTGCCTGCGAGTCTCACAAAACTTTTTCGCAAACCTTCTTTCAAATTTTCAATTTCATCATTGACTGTGATACGGAGAGCTTGGAATGTTTTTGTTGCTGGATGAATTTTGCGATGATGATAAAACTTTGGTGTTGCAGAGAGAATAATGTCTACCAGTTCTGCTGTCGTTTCAATGGACTTCATCTGTCTGTATCTCACAATTCCCTTTGCAATCCGGTAGGCAAACTGCTCCTCGCCATACCCTTCCAAAATCGCTCTGATATTTTCCTCATCCCACGTATTTACAATTTCTCGCGCAGTCAGATCATTTTCTGTCAGGTCCTTTTTGAAAGACATAATCAGTGGTTCATCTTTTTGAAACGAGAATCCCCTACCCGACTCTTCAAACTGATTTGACGAGAGTCCAATATCCAGCAAAATTTTGTTGACTTTTTCCACACCCAGAGAATCCAGCGCAGTATCAATATTTCGGAAATTATTCTGACTGTACTTCACGTTACAACCAAAATGTGAAAGTCTCTCCTGTGACCGCGCAAGTGCATCCGGGTCGAGATCAATACCGATCATAGCTACGGTATTGCCAAACCTTTTGCACACTTCCTCTGTATGTCCGCCATTGCCGAGTGTCCCATCAACAAAAATTTCTCCGCTGTGTATATCAAGTCCGTCTATTGCTTCTTGTAAAAGAACTGTTTTGTGGATCATGTGTTTTTGAAGAATTTTTGAAAATTTCACCAGAAATTTATCCGTACTCCAAAAAAGATATGCCAAGAAAGAATTTTAAGAAAAACGGCGATAAAGAAATTGTTTGAAATTTTTCTATTTATAAAACCCCCACTTGACCCAACTTTTCAGCAAGTGTGTCGGCTTGCTTCTCCACAACTTTCTTGTACTCACTCCACGTCTTCTCGTTCCAGATTTCAACTCGTGATGACACACCAATCACAACAACTTTGTTCTTGAGATTGGCGCGATCGCGAAGAAAATCAGGGATGAGTATTCGACCAATTGAATCAATGTCTGCTTCGATAGCACCGGCAAACATAAATCGATTGAAACTTCGGTTGTCAGCAGTGAGGAGCGATGACTGGTTGAGCTTGCCTTCTATTTCTTTCCATTCTTTGAGTGTGAAAACCCAGAGACATTGATCGAGTCCGGGAGTGACGACAACTTTTTTTCCCATCTCTGCGCGAAATTTTGCAGGGAGCGAAACTCTGTTTTTGTCATCAATTGAATGTGTGTATTCGCCAATTAACATATGAATTGTTGGGAAGAGTAGATTAAAATCTTTTTTGATATTGTTTTCTTTTTTGAGGCTTCGCAGGCGGGTAGCCGAGACTTGAGAAATTTGCCAGCAGGCAAATATTCGTACTCAAAAAAGGAAACAATGAGAAAGAGATTTTAATCTCCCACCCTTTCCCACTTACTATACATTTTATACCACTTCTTCCCACCGTCAAACACACTTATCCACTTTTGCACAGGATACACACCACCAGAAAACATATATTTTGACTAGTAAAATAATCTATTGAAAAATAGTTACAAATATGTTTTAATTGTGCCGGAGAACAATCGTGAACATCTACCAAAAGATGGCTGTCATTTTAGGCCTTTCCCTCTTTTTGCCCCTCGCGTGGCAGATTGTTACAGGAAAGGTTACTCAAAACCTGGCAACATTTCTTTTGTGGGGAGCACAAGATGCAATTCTTGCCAGTGCTCTCTATACACAAAACGGCAATTGGCAACTCGCCGCCGCATATATGTGCGGTAGTGTGCTCATTATTATGTGTATTTTGAAATCACGAGTATTTGAATGGACAGATTTTGAAACCTATATGTCTGTCCTGGTACTTTCGTGTCTTGTTATGTGGAAAATCAATGGTCCGAGCTGGGCAACTGTGATGACCTCTCTCGGAATGTTCTTTGGTGGACTTTCTCAAGTCAAAGACTCGTGGAAAGATCCGAGCAAGAGTCCACTCAAAACGTATGTCGGATACACGATTGCAAATATTCTTTCGGTCATCGGAGGAAAGTCGTGGGCAATCGAGGAACGTTTCTATCCGATGTGTTGTACAATCCTGTGTGCCATGATCGTCGTGGCATCACTGCGAAAAACAAAAACTGCTATTGTGAGCTAGTCTCCGGTAGTGGTATTTTTTTATATACAAAAACCCGGATCCACTGAGGACCCAGGTGTCTTGGTTGAAAGAACCTGAGGACTGAAAGTTTTTATATACTCTTTCGAGAACTCTCTTCTATTCAGTCCTCTGCTCGCAATTGCTTCATAGTTCCCTATTGGAACAGTCCGCAAATGCAAGCAAAATGAAGAGGGTAAAATTCCAATTTAGTTCCAACAAAGGAACAGGATCGACCTATCACCCTCACCACTATCTACAAAATTTTGCACACAGTGATGAGGGGGCGAGATAGCATGACTAAAGTTCTTTCGAACAAGCCTCCTGTAATCTCGCCCACAGCAGACAGAACCTCTTAATCTCTCACGAGCAAAACACGGATAGTCTGCTGAAATTATATGAAAAGAGCTGTGCGGATAACCTCATGAAATTCCTTTTGGAAATCCTGGTTGAAATCCGCACTGGCAAACACGTCTGCACAATCTCTTTCGAGAATTCGCTTGGTAGTCTGCCAAAGTATGATTGCGAGCGGACAGAGCACTTCTATCCCTTTCAGAGGAAAATCGTCTTTAGTCCGCTGTTTGCCTGCAACGTTGATCATAGTCCAAAGACAATGCGCTGATAGCAAGCAAAATGGTGAGGGTAAAGCTCGAATATAGTTCCATAAAGGAACAACGAACCAGTATTACCCTCACCACTGTTCACAAAAATTTGCACACAGTGATGAGGGGGCGAGATAAAAAAAATGTAATTCTTTCGAATAGATCTCCTTTAGTCTCGCCCACAGCAGACAAGAGCAGAAAAGTTCTTTCGAACAACGCCGCGGGAGTCTGCTGAAATGTATGAAAAGAACAGTGATATGATTGCGAGCGGACATGGCATTACAATCCCTTGTGGGAATCATCTTTCAAGTCCGCTGTTTGCTTGCAGGCGGTTCTTAGCTAAAAAGCAATTACTGAATAGCAAGCAAAGTGATGAGGGTAGATTCGTTTTTTAGTTCTTTCGAACAATCGATTTCGATTACCCTCATTAAAATTTACAATTTTTCAATTACAAACTTTAATGAGTCCCCGAGTGTTTTCACACTCAGGGTATGGGACAATTCACAGAAAGTTCAAAAGAACTCCTCCAATAAAGTCCCAAAATGTAAAGAACAGGAGTGCAACGTCTATCTAGTTCTTTCGAACACATCATTATAAGCACTCCGCAAAAAACTACTTGGTGGTTTCGGTCTCGGCTTCGAGCTTCCACCATGTGTTGAACAAATTTTCCACAAACTTGCCAATGGTGTACCAAATCGCCATTTTGTGGAGATGCCCAGCAGTGAAAATCTTCACAGTCCGCTCGGACACCTGCGCCTTTTCAATCTTTTCTTCCCACTCGATGATCTCGCGGGAAAGATTATCACGAGTCTCCTCTTCCATTTCGGTCACGCAGGCACGGAACCATGCGTAGAGACCGTCGATGGAGACAATCTTGAACTCGTCCGGCTGAATGGTCACTCCGTGACGACGGAAGAACACCTCGAGCCGGCGATATAAAAAAGTCAGCTTGTCGTCGGAGACGATCGGCTCCGGATGAGCCAAGCGGTACTTCGCCTTTGCGGCGAGCAAACGCTGTCCCCATTCCGAATTCGGTCGACGATTGAACTGGTCACCGAGGAGGAAGAGCGCCTGACGGCAGTCTCCGTTCCAGTTGGCAACTTCATTATTACGACGACGCGGAAAGCGTCCGTCTTCCAAGACGTGCACTCCGCAAAACGCGCGGAGCTTCGCCTTGGTCTCAAACCGACGGATGTCAATCACGGCGCCGATAATGCGCGATGCGATCTTGGGACCGCACCCTTCGATCGGCTCAAAAATGACGCGATACACATTCAACGCATCGCAGGCTTTTTCCAGATCCCGCTCGCGCTTGGCTTCTTCCGAAGAGAGCGCGGCGAAAATCTTGTCATTAGCCTTGGCTTCATCGGAAGCCTTTTCCAAATCGCCTTCGGGGAACTTGCCCTCGGGCGAACAGAAAATCGTACCAATAAGATGCGTGCGCAAACGCTGTCCGCACGCCATACGCGCCTTCATCGCATCCACCCGATTCCGCAAACATTCACGGAGCCAGATGAGATCGAGGTCACGCGGGCCAACTTCATAAAAGAGCGATTTTTCGCTCGAAAAAAGATTGGCCAGAAGTTCGGCATCGCCGTCTTCCTTCTTTTCCACACGCTTGCCCTTGAGGACAAACGGAGGAATACGGAACACTTTAGCGTCGATTTCCTGACCACGACGCGCGAGGGCAAAAGCGAGATTGTCGCCCGAACCCCCGAGAATCATGGAGATGTTATCGCCCGGCTTGAGGCCGTCATAGGCCGCCGGCACATACGTCGCGAGTTCATAGGTCTTGCCATCCTTGCGGATGAGCGAAGCCGGTAACTCTTCATAATTCTCTTCCTTTTTCAATTTGCGCCACTGCACGTGGTGCGTACAAAAAGTGGAGAGTTCGTCGCCTTCCTCCACCTTACGAAAGTTCACCGGAAACCGGTCGAGCACAAAGTCGAGCTCGTCGGTCTCCGTCTCCAGCTGGAGACTCCTCGTCTCGCCGTTTTCGAGGATCACGACCTGCGTCGGCCGTGCCTCTCCTTCGGCAGTCTTCTTGATGCGATGCCTGATACCAATAATGCGCATCAGACCTCCTTTCGCCTTTTCAGGCTGACAATGTACAACATCTGCGATGGATACTCGAATGCAAATCCTTTCGAACAATTACAACATAATCCAAAGCAGACAAAGTGAGCATCCTGGCGGTAGTCCTTTCGAACACGCGGACTTTAGCTCACAAGAGTTGAGGGTAAACCGCATAACTAAGTTCCGATAAAGGAACACCGATACACTATTACCCTCATCACTGTTCACAAAACTTTGCACACAGTGATGAGAGGGCGAGATAAAATCAATGTAATTCTTTCGAATAGATCTCCTTTAATCTCGCCCACAGCAGACATTCTCCATAAAGCTCTCACGAGCAAGATAGTAGTAGCCTGCTGAAATTATATGAAAAGAACTGTGCGGATACGAGCCCTATATTCCTTTCGGAAAAGGGAGTAATAATCCGCACTGGCAGACAATCCTCCAAAAACCCTCATGGACATTATTATCTAAGTCTGCCAAAGTATGATTGCAGAGGCGAACATCCCGAACTTATTTCTTGCGAAAAAAGCACTTCAAATTCGCCTCTTTCTGTGCAGCGGAAATATAGTCCCAATGGACATATTCACCCAAGCACAGAAACTATGATTGCAGGTGGACAATCGTTTTTTATTTCTCGGAAAACCAGAAGATTAGTCCACCCTTACTCCAGCGAGTAATAATACACATTTTTTGATATGTGTCAAAGATTGTTTTGTATTATAAAATCACATAAAAAGTGTCCTTTGAAAAACATTGCGAGCGCGACGGCGCGAACACGAGGAAAATTTTAGCAAAAATTTATCCGTTTTTTCAAAGGACACTTTTTATGTGATTTTATTTAGTAAGATTTTCTTCCTCTTCCGCCTCTGCAGTTTTTTTGGCATAGGCGATCGGAGCGTCGCCGATTTCGTTGTGTTGAGAGAAAATGATTCTGCGAACTTCGTCGGGGTTTTTGACAGTCATCAGTGTAAAATCCGGAGTACCCTCCCCCGCCGTCTGTACTTTTATATTTCCAAAGTTGAGCATTGTAGAGACAAATCCGTGCACATCGATCGTCACGTCTTGAATCTTGTCGAAACGCAGGTTTGTAATTTCCCTATCAAAAATTCTTTTTTGTTCTACATCAATAATTCTCTTTTCGGTCACATACCAGACGTCCAAATAGTACTTGGTCCACTCGAGGAAAAACGATATCCAGAGAAACAGAATCCAGAGCGAGTAGAAAAATAAAAAGAGTGCGTATGTATTTCCGGGCAGATGAATGTTTGCAAAAATTCCCGGCAAAAATATTTTGATTGCAACAAAAATAGCAAATGGTAAAAATGCTCCGAGAAACAAAGAGAGTGCATGACCAAAAAAGACTATCCAGTGTTTTCTGACTTCGAGAATGACGTGTTCGTCAGGATCAAGATGTAATGATTCGTAATTCATATATCAAAAATATGAGATTGAGAGTGATGCAACAATAAACAACAGCACTGAAATAAATATGAAAAGAGTTTCGGCCACCACAACACCCTGATGACCCATTCCATATCGCGACCAGTGGTACATAAGTACACAGGTTATAATGAAATAGAAAACAAAAAAGATGAAAAGAAATAGTGAGAGTGATGTTCCATTCAGAAGAGTGGATACATTGATAGCGAATGGAAATTGTGGAGGAGTAATTTTTGGTATAGATACATCTGACATATAAAAAGTATATCAAACTTTAATCATCATCTCCACCGCGAGTACGTCCCGTTGAAACAGGGGCTGGAGCTGTTGTTGTTTGACTACCACTGACTGATTGATTGAGATCACCAATATAATACTGTGCGAGCATTGCATAAGCAGATGACGAATGATTGCTTCCACGAGCATCTTTGGTTTGAAATGCTACCGTCGCATCTGTTCCACAGAATTTGATTATTTCATTTGCACCACCCGGATGATTTCCAATAGCATTTGTCACATTGTAAATTTTGCCACTTATAAGAAGCCAACAGCTAGTCTGTGAATTGTGTTTTGCAAGCTCGGAGAGAGTCAATGCAACATTTATAGTGCCAGTGCCAGAAGTAGCACCTGTCCCTGTGTTTTGTCCAGATGAATTCTGTGATGATGCCGTACCTCCTGTTTGAGATGTGGTCTTGCCAGTACCCGTCGTGCCTGAACTCTGGGTTGTCTTGTTGATTGTTTGATTCAAGTCACCGATATAATCCTGTGCGAGCATTTTGTATGCAGTGCTCGAATGATCATTTCCCCTGCTATCTTTTGTTTCAAACGCAAGTGTTCCGTCTTTTCCACAAAACTTCAAAATCTCTTGCGCACCGCCCGGATGACTGCCGATAGAGCTGGTCACGTCATACACTTTTCCACTAACCAAAAGCCAACAACTCGTTTGTGAATTGTGTTTTGCGATTTCAGAAATACTCAGGACGAGATTTTGTACACCGGGGATTTTTTTGATTGTGCCAGAAGTAGATGTCCCCCCTGTTTGCTGTCCTGTGTTATCTGTAACATTTCCAGCTTGGTTATTTTGATGTGACAAAAGCCCAGCCACAACGACCGCGACCGAGAATACAAAAAATATAAAAAGTGATATTGCAACCGATTTTTTTATCATATGTTTAAAATTATAAACTAAACTCTTCAGAATGCATACTCCCCTTTTTCACACCAAACTCGGCAAATTGTTCCTTCAGACTCGTGACGAGAGGCAATGGGCCACAGAGCATAATATCTTTGTCCAAAAATCCATCACTTCTACTACCTATAAACTTTGCATTGATTCTACCATCTGTATCAGAGAGAAATGGAATCAAACGAAAACGCGGACATTGATTTGCAACTGATGTGAGTACATCCTGCAAAACAAGTTCCTCTTGATTTCTTACGCAATAGTACAAATCTATTGAATAATCTCGTGCGTATTTTGACAGAGATAAATCCACAGCCATACTGACAAATGGTGTAATACCTATTCCACCTGCAATCCAAATTTGTTTTTTGTTTGGAATGTTTTTATATGAAAACACACCAAACGGACCGTCAATTTTTGCAAGCGTTCCTTTGGAAAGAGTAGGTAAACCCGCTGTATAATCTCCCAAGTTTTTTATTGCAAATTTTATTGTATTTTCCTTTGGCGACGAAACAAACGAAAATGGATGTTGTTCGGTGCCTATTTTCCCATCCGCAAAACTAATAAAGGCAAACTGACCCGCAGAATACCTCATCTCTTTATTAAGACGAAATGGACTCAGAGTTATTTCCACAATTGAACCGTTGAGTTTTTTGACCTCGTCCACAATATAGTCAAATTGTTTGGTCAAAAATCTGCCCAAAATCGTGTGGTAGATATAAAATAAAATTCCAAGTCCAGCAAGAGTCAGCATATATTCACGCAATATAATATTTCCAGAGATGTCACTTGTGATAAAAAGTGAGTGCAAACCGCCAAAGAAAAATGCCAGACCCATATATTTGTGAGTATTTTTCCATGTATTATATTTGAGTGATACAAAAAAAGTGAGGATGAGCAAAACAATCATTCCAAAAAGTCCGATCTTGCCAAAAGTAAGTGCCCAGTTGCTACTTGGCAACCAAAAATCCGCAGCACTTCTCAGTGAAAATGTGAGGTAGTTGTAAGTCAGAAAAATCGGATGAAAGAGGAGAAGTATAAATGCTATTGCTCCGATACGATGGTGATTTATGTAAATGCGATTGAGACCATTGAACCACTCGTTCCAAAATCTCACTCGTGCCGACAAAATGAGACTTATTGAAAACATCGCCATACCGACAAGACCGGTGACTTGACCGAGGCTCGTAAACACACTGCCGGCGTCAGCGAAACGCACGGATAGAGATAACATAAAAATCCAAATAATTGCCGGAATAACCGACAATATAGTCACGACCCACCATCCAAAATTTTCTTTTATGTATCTCATAGGTTTTTAAAAGTTTGCGAGTTTTGTAAATTAAAACTACGGCGAGATCATTTTCTTTTCTGAATTATAGTTTTACGACCCTTGTCTCGGCACAGTAATTTTGGAGCACGCGATAAGTCCTGCTGGACTTTCGCTCAATCTCGCGCCGTCGCGCTCCGAAGTCTCCAAAATCACTGCGCCTTCGACGTGGTCGTAAATCTTTTCAAAGTAACTTTAATATATCATGTCCGGTAATAACAATCATCAACACCAAAAGCAGAGCAAAGCCGATCGCATTCGTCCATTGGAATATTTTTGGTGGGATTGGTCGGCGAATTATTTTTTCTATCAGAATGAAAAACAATCGGCCTCCATCGAGTGCTGGAAATGGAATGAGGTTAATGACTGCGAGGTTGATAGAGATGAGAGCAACGAGAGACAAGATGTACACAAAACCCAAATCTTTTGCCTCGGAAAATGATCCGGCAATTCCCACCGGACCGGCGACTTGGGAGAGATCAAAATGAAATGTCACAATGTTGTACAAAAATCCAAAGAGACCAGTCACAGTACTTTTTACTAGGAGAATTGTCGTTCGGCCTCCCTCGTACAGCGCACCAAAGAAAGAAAGTTTGACTGTGCCAATCGTATCCATCGAAATACCGATCATTCTTTTGCCACCGAGATTTGGTGTGAGTGAAATGTTTTTTGACGCTTCGGCTCCCCGCTTGTACGTCATATCAATTTTTTCCGACAAGCTTTTTGCAATAAGTTCTGAAATTTTTTCCGGTGGAATTGCATCTCCAGCAAGCACATTTTTACCAGCACCAACAGAGAGAATGGTATCTCCCGCACGCAAGCCCGCCTTTTCTGCTGGCGACCCAGGAAAAACATTTATAATAACTGTATGAGCGTTGGAAACATTTGCACCACTAATATATCCAACCGGTGACGGGAGACCAAGCATAAATCCAAGTGAAATTAGAATCCATGCAAAGATAATGTTAAATGTAACTCCAGCCACAAGCACGAGAGCTTGAATCCATTTTGGTTTGTAGAAAAAACTGCGAGGTTTGTCTGCCTCACTGATTTCCTGACTATGAGGATCTTCACCAAAAATTTTTACAAATCCGCCAAACGGAATTGCATTTATGGAATACACCGTCTCGCCTATTTTCTTGCCGTATACCTTTGGTGGAAAACCGAGACCAAATTCATCTACACGAATACCTGACTTTTTTGCAACAATAAAATGTCCAAACTCGTGGACCAAAATCAAAATTGCAAGCGCAACAATAAAAATAAGAATGGACATTGGAAATTATATTTAGTCGAACGCAAATAATTATTCAGCTATCTCCTTTTCTTTTTTGCTAAAAATTTCATCAAGAGTTCTGCCAGAGTCATCAACAATTTTCTGTAATTCTGTTTTCAATCTAAATTTTTCATCTTCTGACAATTCACCAGATTTTTCTTTTGCATCTACATCTTTGATAATTTTTTCTCTTTCTGTGCGTAGGGTCACTCGAGCATCCTCCAGTTTTTGTTTTGCAACTTTGACGAGTGCGAGTCTCCTGTCCCCAGTAAGTTCAGGAAACACAACTCTGATACCATTTCCATCAACAACCACTGAGAGCCCGAGATCCGAAGCCACGATTCCCTTTTCAATCGCTTTGACCTGACTCGCATCCCATGGCGCGATTCGTATCATCCGAGCATCCTCCACAGAAATATTTGCAAGCTGATTGATCGGTATTTCCGAGCCATACGCCTCTACTTTGACACCATCCAAAATCGCAGGTGTCGCTCTACCTGTGCGTATCCCGCTCATCTCCTTTTTGAGCCATTCTTCTAGATCTTTAATGTTTTGTTTAAATTGTGAAAAATTGTATGACATAATAAAGCTATTATACCAAAATAGACAAAAGAAATCATCCCTTGCCATCCCTGCCAATTTTCATTCTAAATCGACAAAAGTAGGTTCTCCAAAATCATTTTGACAGGTGCGCCGTTGTCAAAGAGTGAGCTCCTGGCAGACTCGCAGAGTTTCAGCGATTTTTCCGAGCTCGCGACACCTTTCATATATAATGATCTCTCAATCTTATTTACCAAATCAACAGCATCTTGTTTGGTTTTCTCTTCATCTTTGATACCATCCACCACTTCTTTTACAAGACCCATTCGCTCGCTCATATTCATTTTTGAAATTGTGAGCAGATTTTTTTCCTCGTTCTCATCAGTATGCAAAATTATGTGGAGCCTCGAACGCAATGTCGGCAAGAGATTATCTTGTGGCATAACCAAAAAGAAATGTGTACCGGCTGTTGGCTCTTCAAACACTTTGAGCAGAGCATTTTGCGCCTGCTCCGTAATACTGTTGGCTTCCAATATAAAAATTTTTCTTTTACCACCGAGATCTTTGACCTCCTGTGAAAATGAAAGCTGTCTGGCCTCATCAACACTTATTACATCAAACTTCCTGTGCAAAAAATCTGGGTTGCCGGAAATAGCAATACGGAGTGACTTCTCAAAAAATACTGAGAGTTTCGGTACCGTCTCCCGTGGATCACCCACAATAAAATACGCGTGATGAAGTGTACCTGTCGTTTTGTACGTTTGTTCCAGAATTTTCATAGTGACTATTATAGCAAAAGAAAAGCCCCGCCGAAACGGGACATTAATGGACAACAGTATCAATCGAGAGAAACATCAACTTGGGTTATGATCCTCCGACCTCGTTTTATGAGTTCATCGAGCTCATGTTCAGGATATCCCACTGATGTAGCTAGGTATGGTTTCAAAGTTATGAGCATATGAAGTGCATGCACGGGCCACCACTGCTCTTTTTCTTTCTCTTCTCGGCAGAGTTTTTCGGCTTCTGCCTCGATATAAGATTCGCAATTACACGTGGTACCGGAGTGAGCTTGACTCCAGCTACATTCACTTACAAATCCACGATGGGTCATCCTGTGATGACCACATCCGGGTCTCGCACAAACGTGCTGTTCCCCGCGACATTGTGTGCAAATCGCCATAAGTTCTCCTAAAATCACATTACCACAAAAAGTAAAAATTGCAAATTTATTATTTAGTATTATGGAGTATGGATTCTCATTAAATAAATTTTTCGCATTCGCAGGTTTTTGATTCAGATGACAACAATTTTTTCTAGTCGTGAGCGTTTAGTCCTGTGTAACAAGGACCGACCGTAGGGAGTCCGCGGAAGACAGAAAAAATTGTGCTTCATCTGACAAAAACCGAGGACGTGAAAAATTTACTCAATGAGAATTATATTTACCTCTTTGAAATAATCGTCTTCTTGTACGTATCAAGATGCTCGAGAGCCACACCAGTTCCCTTTGCAACACAGTACAGTGCATCTTTTGCAAGTGTCGCTTTGACGCCGATACGTCTGAAAACGAGCTCGGTTAGGTTGCGTAGTTGCGACGTGCCACCAGTCATTATGATCCCGTGATCAATAATATCCGACGAAAGTTCCGGTGGAGTTTCTTGCAAGACATCTTTGATGGCCGAAATCATTTCGCGCAAATCTTTGCTGATAGCTTTGACGACTTCGTTCGTTTTTATTTCCACACTGCGCGGAAGTCCGGTCACAAAATCTCGTCCTTTGATGACGATGGAAAGTTCCTCGTCCATTGGGATCGCCGAACCAATTTTTATTTTGATATCCTCTGCTGTTTTGTCGCCAATACCGAGATTGAATGTTTTTTTGATATAGTCAGCAATCGCATAATCTATTTTATCGCCGGCACATTTGACCGACGTCGAAGCGACGATACCGCCGAGAGAAATCACGGCCACGTCAGTCGTGCCACCGCCAATATCCACCACCATATGCCCTTTTGCCTCGTGAATAGGAATACCTGCTCCAATGGCCGCCAGAATCGGTTCTTTTACAACATAGGCATTCTTGGCTCCGGCACGAATAGCGGCCTCTATGACTGCCCTACGCTCTGTAGAGGTCACTCCAGCCGGCACGGACACCAAAACCTCTGGTTTTACGAAATTCCACTTGCCGAGGGCTTTGTTTATATAGTACCGGAGCATCGCCTCTGTGACGCGATAGTCTGCAATCACACCATCTTTCATTGGTCTGTACGCCACAATACTTTCCGGAGTTCGGCCGATCATCTGCTTGGCCTCAATACCAATAGCCATTATTTTGTTATCCTCCTCTGACACAGCAACAACAGACGGCTCATTGAGCACAATTCCCTTGCCCGGCACATATACCAGCGTGTTGGCAGTACCGAGATCAATGCCTAGTTTTTTTGAAAAAATACCCATACAAGCATATAATAGCCTACATACGCAATAATGCAAAATAAAGACCGATGAACATCGTCACTGTCATTCCTATCACCAAAAGTTTAATAAAAAATACTCTTACTTATTTTACAAAAGAGGATATTTTGAAAGGCTCTATTGTCTCCGTACCTATTCGTAACAAAAAAGTATTTGGTATTGTGTTGGATAGCCAAAACGCTGAGGAGAAAAAAATAGACCTCAAAAACCTAACATACCAAATCAAAAAAGTTTCAAATATAAACGCACGACGACTGTTCTCGGAAAATTTTATGGAGAGCGCGCGTGAGATAGCCGACTATTATGCAGGAAATATCAGTTCTGTATTGTTTACCTTAATTCCAAATACGATTTTGGAACAAAGCGAAAAAATAAATTTTGAACCGAAAGAAAAACGTTCTGATATTTTTCACGAAGTGACGTTGCTCCAAGCAAACAATGAGGAGAGATATGCCACCTACAAAAGCCTTATTCGAGAAGAGTTTGCGCGAAGTCACAGTATCTTCTTTTGTATGCCAACAACGGAGGATTTGAAAAACGCAAAAAATTCTTTGGAAAAAGGAATTGAAAAATACACATATGTTCTGCATTCAGGATTAACAAAAAAAGAAATTGCAAAACTGTGGCAAGAAATACTAAACGAAACACACCCAGTACTCATTATCGCCACCGGACAATTTCTCTCACTCCCACGACAAGACATTGGCACGATTGTGGTAGAAAAAGAAAGCTCTCGCGCCTACAAAATGATTTCTCGTCCATTTATTGATATGAGAAAAGTTGCCGAAATTGTTTCAAAGAAAAATAATTGCCGATTGGTACTCGGCGACACATTACTCCGCGTTGAAACATTGTGGGAAGAAAAAAATGGCGCGTACGCACAACTCTCGCCTCTCAAATTTAGATCACTCACAACATCTCGTTGCACGCTCGTAGATATGAAAATTCCAAAAGACCAAAAGAAAAAGGAGTTTACGATTTTGGGAGATGAACTCAAAAAAATGATAACAGAAGCAAAAGAAAATAATGAACAAACATTTCTTTTTTGCGGACGAAAAGGTCTCTCTCCTGTCACAGCCTGCGATGATTGCGGAACAGTAGTGACATGCAACAACTGCAAATCCCCTGTCGTCCTTTACAACAAAAAAACTAGCGGAGATATCCAAAAAAATCTTTTTGTGTGTCATCACTGTGGAGAGAGAAGGGATGCGAGTGAGCTGTGCTCGTACTGCAACGGCTGGCGACTGACGACGCTCGGTATAGGATCGGAACGAGTGTACGAGGAAGTCAAAACTATTTTTCCTGATACAAACGTGTTTATTTTGGACAAAGAGCATGTGACCACACAGAAACAAATGCAAAAAGTTGTGGAAGAATTTTACGCTTCCCCCGGGAGTGTCCTTGTAGGAACAGAAATGGCGCTCGGCTACCTCAACAAAAAAATCGAAAATGTCGCCGTTGTTTCAATTGATTCATTTTTTGCAATACCCGACTTTCGAATCAATGAAAAAATATTTCATATTCTGCTCGACTTGCGTGACCTCTCCGAACACAATTTTATTATCCAAACGAGACAAAAAAATACAAAAATCTTTGATGAGGCACTCGCAGGCAATCTCGCTGACTTTTATCGAGACGAGATCGATGACAGGAAACTCGTCGGCTACCCACCATTTACAACATACATCAAACTCACACTCGAGGGCGACAAAAATGCAATACGAAAAGAAATGGAGAAAGCAAAAGAAATACTTGCACCATTTGAGCTGTTTGTGTTTGATGCATGGAATCCGGGTGCAGACAAAAAGTTTACAATTCACGGACTCGTCTCACAAAAACGTGGCGAATGGGTACAAACCGAGCTCCTCCAGAAGCTCCTGTCTCTCCCTCCGTTCTATATGATAAAAATAGACCCTGACACACTTTTGTGATATTGTACAATATATCCAATGAAAACAATTGTTCAAAAAGAAGCCAAAGTTTTGCGAGAAATAGCAAAAGACGTCCCAATCAAAAAAATTGGTACAGATAAAATAAACACCATTCTTACCGAGATGCGAGAAGCTCTGGACTCTCAGGAAGACGGTGTTGCTATCGCTGCGCCACAGATCGGATATCCTCTCCGTATTTTTGTCGTATCCACCAAAGTTTCTGAGCTTTTGAAAAAAACAAAGAAAGAAACCGACTCAGAAAAACCAACTATTCTCAAAAATACTGTTTTTATAAACCCCGTCATCAAAAAACTCTCAAAAGAAAAAAATATTATGGAGGAGGGATGTCTCTCGGTCAGATATTTGTACGGGAAAGTCAAAAGATCCAACAAGGCAACTGTCGAGGCATACGATGAACACGGCAAAAAATTTACTCTCGGTGGCACTGGAATCCTCGCACAAATTTTTCAACACGAAATGGACCATCTCGATGGTGTACTCTTTATAGACAAAGCAAAATATGTCGAAGAAATTATTCCGGCACACATAAAACACAATCATGCAGAACACAAATAAAGTAACCTTTGCTTTTTTTGGTACATCTCGGTTTTCTGTTTTTGTATTGGAAGAATTAAAAAAAGCAGGATATATTCCGGCTCTCATCATCACAACCGAAGACAAAGCAAAAGGCAGAAAGCTTATTCTCACTCCATCAGAAGTAAAAAAATGGGCACTTGCTGAAAACATTCCTTTTATTACTCCAAAGTCTCTCAAAACTCCGGAGACACTGGATGAAATAAAAAAATATTCGGAAAATTATGACTTCTTCATTGTGGCATCGTACGGCAAGATCATTCCGCAAAATATTCTCGATCTTCCAAAACATCAAACCATAAATGTGCATCCCTCACTCCTGCCTCGTCTCCGCGGAGCATCACCAATACAGAGCGCGATTTTGTCCGAAAACGAAACGGGCGTGACTATTATGCGACTCGATGCCGAGATGGATCATGGTCCCCTTCTCGCACAAGAAAAAGTTTCCGTGCCAGAGTGGCCACCATACAAAAAAGATTTGGAGGAAAACCTCGCAAAAAAAGGCGGAGAACTTTTGGTACGTATTATTCCAGATTGGATTTCCGGCAAACTGGCAGAAATACCCCAAGACCACGACTCTGCAACATACTGCAAAAAAATTGAAAAGTCAGACGGAGAAATAAATCTCGATGGCGACCCGGAACTCAACATACGAAAAATCCGCGCCTTTCATATGTGGCCCGGTGCATATTTTTTTATTCATCACAAAGGCACACAAAAAAGAGTTGTCATAAAAAGCGCACACATTGAAGATGGAAAACTCATCCTCGAGCGAGTAGTGCCAGAAGGCAAAAATGAAATGTTCTACAAAGATTTCTTAAATGGTTTCAAAAACTAGTCCATCAAATCTCCTATTTTTGTCTGAGTTGAAATAGCGCTCCCTGTTTCTTGTACACTTTCAAGCATATACAAAAGTCCTGTTGTAAGAAGAATACAAAAGAACACAAAATAAACTAGTTTAGAATTTGCTTTGTCTCGCAAATGTCCGATGTCCATATTTATTTGCCGTTAATTTTCTTGATAATGTTTTTTATCTTGGATGCTCCACGTCTGAAAAGAGTGTTTGCTTTCTTTTTCTTTGCCACGATAATTCTCTCCATTTCGTCTCTCACAACATCAATCGCTGCATACAGATCGGACTCCTCGGCAAGTGCGTAAAACTGGTTACCATGAGACTCTGTGATGTTTACTTCTGCCTTAAAAATATCACCCGACTTGTGATGACTTGTTGTCTTGCCTATTTCAACTTCACATAACACATTTCCATCCTTGTTCAAAAACTTTTCGAGTGATGGTAATTTTTTGTAAATATAATCTTCTATCGCAGGTGTTAAATCAAAATTCGCAGTTCTTATTTTGATATTCATATACATAATTATACCACCTCACACCCTGTCTACCAAACAGACTAATCCCCAACCGAAAAGAGTTTGCTCGGAGAATTGTGACCACTGACCAAAAGTACCTTGTGGCTACCAAAATGTTTGGAGACTAGCTCGATTACCCTCTTGTTTGCGAGATTTCGCTCCGCCCTCTCTCGTACCGAAACCAAAAAATGATCTTTATTTTTCTTGACAAAACTCTCTTTTTTGGCAGACGGCGTTACTTTGACATGAATGTACATATAGACAGTATAAACGATTTTTGTTATCTTATAAATGTGTTTGAGTAAAAACACAAACATTCCGCGGTAGCTCAGTGGTAGAGTGAGATTGGGGTGGGACCCAATCGCAAGACCGGAGCGCGACGGCGCGAGGTGGGGTCGCAGGATTTTTCAACAGAAAAATACCTGTGACGAGCCTGTGTGGTATATAACATTTTTGAACCCCTCTTGATTACTATTTTGAGAATAATAATCAAGACAAGTTTTGAAATATATTCCGCGGTAGCTCAGTGGTAGAGCGATCGCCTGTAAAGTGCTTGCAGCTTCCTAAAGTAATTTAGGCTGAAAAATGAGGTGAATTCGGGGAAACCCCACGTGGGCAATCCCGAGCCAAGCCACTTTCAAGTTTTGATTTTTTATATTTAGAAATTAAAACTTGAAAGTGGAAGGTGTAGAGACTATCTCGAAAGAGAGTAGTTATTATTTTTCAAATAAAATAATCACGAAGCGCCCCACATCCCACTTGTTTATCAAAAATAGATAAAGGATGATGATATAGTCCATACCAAAGGCAACTTTGGAATCAATGTAAGCGATTGGTCGTAGGTTCGATCCCTACCCGCGGAGCCAAAAAGTTTAAACCCCGAAAGGGGTTTTTACTTTTCTTGGCTCCGTGGAGCAGAACAGGGTTCTGCGTGTAGGGATCGAACAGTTTGTCGGTTTACAAGTTTAGCAAAACTTGTCGACAAACTGGTGGCCAGGATTTTCTGTTTTGACGAAAACAGAAAATCTGAGGCCGATACCCCTACCCGCGGAGCCAAAAAGTTTAAACCCCGAAAGGGGTTTTTACTTTTCTTGGCTCCGTGGAGCAGAACAGGGTTCTGCGTGTAGGGATCGAACAGTTTGTCGGTTTACAAGTTTAGCAAAACTTGTCGACAAACTGGTGGCCAGGATTTTCTGTTTTGACGAAAACAGAAAATCTGAGGCCGATACCCCTACCCGCGGAGCAAGAGACCCGAAAGGGTCTTTTCTCATACCACACAAACACAACTTGACCAATTATTGACAACGATAAGTCATTGCTATAATTTTATTATTGGAAAATATGAAAGGAAACATTAGTGATTTGAGTAGTAATGCAATAATCGCAATCATTGTTCTTTTGGAAATCGAGCACGAACCTACACACGAAGGGTTTACACTTTCTGAGCTACACAGAGAAATCAGTGAAAGTTTTGATGGGTCGGAAGACGACCTACGACAAAAACTGGATATACTCAAAGAAAAATACCCTGGATGTTTTAAGGAAGGCACTTACTGGGGAACTCCTAAACGCAAGTGAGTGACTCCCGCTTTAACTATCGTCAGCTACGGCTGGCGGTTTTCTTTTAGCGTTTTAGTTGACACATTTTCTTATTTATAGTATAAAATGCAAAGGAGAAAATTGTGCCCAAAAAAAGGATTTGCCCGATTTGTAAAAAACCTCAATCTGTTGAGGAAGATAAGTCAGTAAGTCCTGAAATGCTTGCCTATGGGAGCAATGATGCAGGACTGAGAATCAAAGTACATTTCACAGACGGTAAAAAATGTGAAGGAAGTAATATTATACTGCAATGAAAACCTTGAAAAGTATGGTAATTAGTCGAATAGAAGAAGATGAAGGAGATCGTGTTCTCCTCTATACGACCAACTATTCTTTTTATGTAATTGCCTCCCCAAAGGAAGCAAGAAATTTGAACATCGGCGATACCATTGATTATGAACCCTATGGGGCAAATTTTGGATGGTTTGTCGCAAAAAGGATTCAGAATCGAACACCTCTCGGCACAAACCCCGAAGGCGAGATTAAATTTTAACAATCCACCCAGAGTGGTTATGCAATCGTCAGCTACGGCTGGCGGTTTTCTTTGTGGAAAACTTGCACTATACATAAAAATATGTTTATATTTGGCCGGAAGGAGAAGGTGAGTGAAAAAGAAAAAAATCGAGGACTATCTCAGTCCTGGATTCATGAGAAAGAAGGAGAGGATTGTCCTCACGATAGGGAGAGAAGAAATCACCTACCGAATGTTGGGCAAACTCATCGGACAGTTCAGTCCCCAAGCAGCATGGAGACTGAATATGGTTCTGGAGAGTTTCAAATCGAAAAAGCCAAAAAACATCCGGGACTTGGCCCTGAAAATTGATTTGAATGATCTGCTTGATGTCGGAGGAGTCGGTGAAGCCACCGTCGAACTCTGGCTATCAATATTGAATGCAAAAGGACTCGATCCAGTGAAATGGCTCGATTCCAATACAAAAATCTTGACCGAATGCCAAAAGAGGCGTCGGCCCAGAAGACATTTTTAGTTTTATTTGTCTGCACACCCACTAGCCAAGGCTGGTGGGTATATTTTTTTACGATAAAAAATTACATTCAACATATGCTATACTTGTCTTGTGAAAGACACACTCAAACGGTTTTTACAGTCGGTACCAACTTCCACATATATTTTGACTTTTCTGCTACTTCTCATAGTGGCATTTACTATCTATGGAGCTTTTCAGTATCGCGATGTAACGACTACACTCAAAAACACAACATCTGACCTCGCTTCCACCACACTCACTCTGGAACAAAAAACAAAAGAACTTTATGATTTTCAAAATGCAAATAGCAACCTGAGCGCGACCCTCGGAGACGAGCAAACAAAAAACGATTTGCTCAACGAACAGATGCAGTCAATGTCATACACGCTCGGAATTTTGGACAAGCTGAGCAAGACAGACAGAGAGCTCCTGCAAAAATATTCCAAAGTTTATTTTCTGAGTGAAAACTATGTTCCCTCTTCTCTGAGTAACATCGACCAAACCTTTCTGTTTAGAAAAAACAAGCCGGAACAAATACACACAAATGTAAAACCCTATCTTGAAAATCTTCTCCGAACAGCAAATGCCGAGGGAGTATATTTTTCTGTCTTATCGGCTTATCGATCATTTGGCACACAAGCCAATCTCAAAGCGACATACAAAGTGATATATGGTTCGGGAACCGCAAATAAATTTTCGGCAGATCAAGGATATTCGGAACATCAGCTCGGCAGTGCCCTAGATTTTACTGCTACCTCAACCGGCGAGGCTCTGACTGGTTTTGAAAAAACAAAAGGCTATGAATGGCTTATGCAAAATGCGTACAAATTTGGTTTTATTTTGTCATATCCAAAAGGAAACAAATATTACATCTACGAGCCGTGGCACTGGCGATTTGTCGGAGTAGAGCTCGCCACAAAACTACACAACGAAAATAAATATTTTTACGATCTGGATCAGAGAGAAATAAATACCTACCTCGTCAAAATTTTTGACTGAAAACTTGTACTCGTTTTGTGACTTATCTTTACATAATCTTATTTTTGTATTAGTATTCCATCTGGAAAATACAATGCCCATTATCAAGGTGTGGTGTTTACCGAAGCTTCCGGAAGAAAAGCTTCGGGAAATTTTTCAAGCGATGATTTCTGCTGTTGAGTCCATCGAGGCCCTCGGACTCAAGGCTGGAAACTCTGTCACTGTACTATTTCCTACCGATATGATGTCCTACGGGATTGGTGAGGAAATTATTATTGAAGTATCCGGATTGTTTAAAAAAGCAGAACGAACATTTAGTGTCAGAAACCAACTTGCATACAATCTCGGCACAGCAATACAAGAATTTTTTCCCGATGCACTCATTGAATGTTTTATTCAGAGCTTCAATATGGATCAAGGATTCTGGTCGTCGAGACAAGAACCTTTGCCAAAAGACTTTGAAGGAATCTGCGCGCGCAGTATCGAGGAACTCAGTCTCGGTACACGTGGATACAATGCTCTGAAAAATGCAGAAATAAATAGATTGAGAACAATTTTCTTTAGGACCGAAGAAATGTTAAGTAATATCAGACATTTCGGTCCAGTAGAAATGAGCGAGCTCAAAAGTGCTCTGTACTCGATTCATCCGGCACTCCGTGTCGGAATGCTGTTAAAGAAGTAATACAATACCGCCTCTTTGGAACAATCCGGAGCAGGCGGTTTTCTTTTTGTAAAAATTAAAGAAAATCTTGCAACTTCTCCAAAAATACGTAGTATTTTGACTGGAGAAAAAACTTGCGATTCATCGAGTTCGAGCAATGGGGCTGGAACGCCGTTTCCATGAGCTTCATTGGGACGATTATATTCGGACTTATTTTTGGCTGGGGTTTGTACCAACAAATCCTCACCATCAAAAAATCCAATTCCGGGAAATCAATCCCGATGGTAATGAGTGTCTATTTCGCATTTCATTTTTTTGCCTTTTCTGTGTACGGCTTTCGCATACACAGTCTAGCAATGATGCTCAATGGCACATTCGGATTTCTCTGGCTCGGCATTTATGTCTGTGCCAGCAGAAAAGTAGATAGTGACGGGAGGACCAATCTCGAATATCTGTTTGCTTTGATGCCTTTCATTATGGCACTCGTCCCGAATCCATCTGTTTTTCTGAGTATTATGCTCGTCACAGCCAGTTTCTTTTTGCTCGACTCGCCAGTCGAAATCTTGCGCAAAAAAAGCGCCGGCTCGGTGGAGCCGAAACTGCTCTTTTGTTTTATGACAAGTGCTGTGTTCTGGCTGATCTACTCAGCATGCATTTCCGAGTGGCCACTGTTTACAGCAAATGTCTTTGGTATTGTGATTATGATTATTACCTTGGTACTGTGGACAAAATACAAGTCCCCGTATCAAACCTAACCACGCCCCGTGGCACGTCCACGTGGGTTTTTCTTTTATAGTATTTACAAAACATTATTTCTATGCTATTTTAGTCGCGGAGAAAAACCTTGAATCTCACTCAATTCGCAAAAGAGCCTATTGTTTTTATAGTCGTAATTTTATTTTTTGTAGTAGTTTTCTTCGCACTCATCTTTATTCCCTTTCTGTGGAAAAAAGATACATCAAAGGCACGAGAAAAGGCCTTTCATATGGCGCAGAAAAAATGGTACATCAAAGACTATTTTCTGCACAAATCAGGAAGTGCTATACTTCTCATTTATAGTGAGGGTCAAAAAAGAGAGAAAATCAAACTCGTTTTTAGACCGCATCATCCGAGTATCAAAGCAATCAGAAACCTCTGGTATTTGGATATTGTGGAATTTGAATTTCAAGACAAGCCACTTGAATGTGCACTTGAGTCAGAACTCTGCGCATACCTCAAGGTTAAGTCTAGTTATCATTTTTCTTAGTTCTTTCTTTGGTCGGTCTCCGGATCGGCTTTTTCTTTAGTTGCCGTACATTTGTTCCGTATATTGAAATATTTTTCCTGATATTGTTGATATAACATTTTCCAAACTAGAAAAATCTTTACCTTTTGTCATAACGCAGATGAGATATGGATGATTTGGGTAGTACACAAGACCACAGTTGTGAAGTTCGCGTTTAATAACACTTCCATCAGTTGTCTTTGCGGTAAACTCTCCAAACTTTTGAGCTATGGTGATATTGTTTGGTATTCCACCAGAAAGACCTTTTGTAAAATCAGTTTGAGAAAGTAGTGCAAGAGCTTTTTCGGACATCCGTGGGTCAAGATATGTTGCATTATAGAGAATTCTAAAGAAAAGAGAGTATGCATTGATTGTAATAAAATCCTTACCAATATCTATTTCATTGATACCTAAACTTTTGAAAAATTGACCTTGATAATCATAACTGCTCAAATTATTTAAATGCTGAACAAGGAGTGTGGCTGCATTATTGTCCGAATATTTTATCATATGTTCAATAAGTTCCCCTATTGAATATTTCTGTCCTTTTTGTAGTTGAATCGGCGATAAAATATTTTCCTGCGCATTGAGATCAGTATTCTCATTATATACAATTTCCTGATTCAATATAGCAGGATTCTCCTCAGCAAGTTTATAATACACAGTCATTATTGGAACCTTGAGAAGACTCGCTGGACTATATTTTTCGGATGAATTGATACTGAAACCGGCTGCGGTTTTTTCGTCACGAAAATATACTGATGCTGTTTCTAAATTATTTTTTTGTACTTCATCATGTACAAAAGAGTTGATGGATTGTTGCAAAGCAACATATTGTTTTGATGAAAAATTGTCCGGAATAGTGAGTCCAAGAAGAGGATCGACAAACTTGTAATTTGTCTTATTCAAGCTACTCTCTCTCAGAGGATAAATTTTTTGTGTAGCACTTGGGGTGAAATACTGAATCAGAGGAAAAACAGCGAGACCTATCAAAAAACAGAGTATGCATGGAATCCAAGATGATGCTCGTGGTTTTTTCTCCAAAACATTTTCGGTTATGTGGTGATGAGACATTAAAGTCTATATAAGTGTCCTTCTAAAAACTTCATTTAATTGTATCAAATGTGCCAGATAACAAAAGGCCACCTCTACCCGAGATGGCCCGTAACATACAGTGCGGCGAGAGCGCCTACTACCGCACCGATGATGAATTTCCAATGCTCGTCCCAAATCCAACTGAAAAACCGGCCGATCTGGCGACGAACACTATTGAAAATCGAGCTAACGGTACGACGGTACCACGCATGGCACCGTGCTCCGCCAACTCTCATAAGAAAATCGAGAACGACAATCGTGATCCCGATTATCAATATGAAATAGAAAAGAATTTGAAACAAATTCGGTTCACCCATTTATTATCTCCGCCTTATATTATACAGCATTTTGTGCCATATTGTCAAGTGTCACTGTTTTGTCCCCTCCGTGATACACTACATACATATGAGAATAGAAGAAGAGGTAAAACTTGATTATAAGGATGTTTTGATATGCCCAAAAAGGTCAACTCTGACGAGTCGAAAAGATGTCAACTTGTTGAGAACATTTAAATTCAAACACAGCAAAAGTGAGATCGAGGTACTCCCTATTATTTCGGCAAATATGGATGGAACAGGCACGATGCGCATGGCAAAAGCTTTTTTCCCGTACAAAATGATGACAGCTCTACACAAACACTACACTGTCGCCGAATTGAAAAAGTTTTTTGATACAATTGGCGAAGAAAATTCAAAATATGTTTTTTATACGATTGGACTCAGCGAAACTGATTTGGAAAAATTGGAAGAAGTTATAAAAAAATTGAAAAAAGATACAATCAAAAATATCTGTATTGATGTGGCAAACGGCTACACAGAACGATTTGTTGATTTTGTACGAAAAGTCAGAAACAAGTTTCCTGATAAAGTTATTATGGCTGGAAATGTTGTTACTCCTGAGATGACAGAACAGCTTATTCTCTCTGGTGCCGATATTATCAAAGTCGGCATTGGACCTGGATCAGCGTGCCTCACACGGAGAGTGGCCGGCGTAGGATATCCCCAACTCTCGGCAGTCATAGAATGTGCTGACGCAGCTCACGGCATCGGAGGCAGACTCTGTGCCGATGGGGGATGTGAAGTACCCGGAGACATTGCCAAGGCAATCGGCGGTGGTGCAGATTTTGTTATGCTCGGAGGAATGTTCGCGGGACACACGGAATCAGAAGCAAAAGTGTATACGAAAAATGGTCAGAAATTTATAAAATTTTACGGTTCATCGTCAGAAGAAGCAATGAATAAACACAATGGCGGAATTTCGAGCTACCGAGCGAGTGAGGGTCGTGTTGTAGAAGTTCTCTACCGTGGTCCAGTCGAAAAAGAAATTCAGGACATTTTGGGAGGTCTCCGAAGTGCTTGCACATATGTTGGCGCAAGCGAGCTCCGAGAACTTTCCAAACGTACAACATTTATACGAGTCAATCGACAAATCAGTACGTATTGGGAAAAATAATTATTTTTTCTCTAAATCTAAACAAACAGAATTGATACAATATCGCTTACCTGTTGTTTCCTGTGGACCATCGTCGAACATATGACCGAGATGTGCACCACATTTTGAACACACAACTTCTGTTCTCTTTACATCGAGAGAATTGTCTGGGATATATTGAACAGAACCCGGAATGGCATCATCAAAACTCGGCCAACCTGTCCCTGAATCAAATTTTGTGTCTGAGGAAAAGAGAGGGTTTCCACACGCCGAACATTTGTACACACCTTCTGTTTTATCATCAATATATTTTCCACTAAAAGGCATCTCTGTTCCCTTTTGTCTCATAACACGATATTGTTCTGATGTTAAAACATCCTTCCAATTTGTATTGTTGTCTGTGTTCATATGTTTATTTTGATTTATTTTTTAAAAGTGTTGCAAACTCTTTTTGAACCTTTTCAAGCTTTGGATTTATGATGAGCTCACAATAGGCCGAATGTTTGTTCGTCTCATAAAAATTTTTGTGATAATTTTCTGCTGGATAAAATGTATCAAACGGTACGACCTCTGTCACAATTGGGTTACCGAATTTATTTGAATCATTTAATTTTTTAATAAAAAGAGTTGCTTCATTTTTTTGCTCGTCACTCGTATAAAAAATCGCTGATCTATATTGTGTTCCAATATCGCCCCCTTGTTTATTTAATGTTGTTGGATCATGTGAGCCAAAAAAGACAGTGAGTAAATCGCTAAATGAAATAATATTTGGGTCAAACTCAACACGTACAGACTCTGCATGGCCAGTGCCACCAAGAGAAACTTCATCATATGTTGGCTCATCTGTTTTTCCTCCTGTATAGCCCGGCTCTACAGATATCACCCCTTGCAACATCTTGAAAACAGCTTCTGTACACCAAAAACATCCACCAGCAAACACAGCAAACTCCATTGTGTTATTCATAAAAAAGAGAGTAAATTAAAATTTATTTTATTGAATTTGCGTACTGGTAGATACGGCCATGGATGGAATATTATTTATACCAACTTTTGGGGCCTGATCCAAGATAATATGTGCCTCTTTTATATCGCAAGCTGCATCATTAAGAATTGAATATGCGTCTTCCATCTGACCTGAATTATTTTTATCTATTGCCTGACCAATCTCGGCTTCTGCTTCACCAAGAAGACTTGAAATCACTTCGACATACCCCTGATCATAGCTCGGATTTTGCGACAAAATATTTCTTGTAGTATTTATATCTTCAACCAATGTTTTTTGGATATCATCAATAGACACTTTATTTGTTTTTAAAACGCTTTCTTCGTCAGTTTTTCGTGTCTGGGATACTTCGTCTGCCATTCCAGATATATCTCGATAAAACGTACCCAATACACCACCTTGAGGTGTAGATGAACCAATATTGTGCATATTTTCTAGAATTTTTGAGTGAGCTTCAATAGCCGCCTCATAATCCAATCGAGCAGCGATTACAGCATCCGGTATACCAGCTTGTTCGGCATTTTTTATATGAAGAGAAAAATCTTCCATACTGTCGTTAATATTTTCTTTCAGATTAGTAGCATCATCAACAACAAATTTTCCTTGCGATGCAAGTTCCTCTGCTTCTTGTAATCGACGCTTTGTTTTTTCCACTTCCCATCGAGCACGATCCATCTCATTAAATATAAAACTGTCTCGTAAGGGTTCACTGACATTTATTTTTACAGAATAGAGCACATCTCCCGGAAGAGAATTCTCTGCCATAACCATACTACCGCCTGATACAAAAGCTACACCACATAACGCAATTGTTGCATACAACACCCATGGTGACTTTGGATGAAAAAGGCGACCAAAAAAGGATCGGTGCATATATGGACTTGGAACATTTCCGATATTTTCTGAGATTCGCTCAAAAAGAAGGCTCTTTTCTGTTGGAGTCATTCGTACAGTGTGTATTTCGGATATTCTTTTTTTGATTTCTTTATCTTTCATATAAATTATGCATCTTTTTTACTTCCCATTATATTTCGCAACTGTTCCATTCCCCTATTGATTCTAACCGATATAACATTTGGTGATTCTCCCAGAATTTCGGCGATATCTTTTGGTTTGAGATTTTCAACAAATCTGTAATAGATTACCTGATGATATATTGGCTCTAGATCTTTAATTTTGTCTATCACATACCTCGCTTCAGTCGATAAGTCGATGTCTTCTTTTGTATTATTATACACAGAGGAGAACAAATCGTCATTATCAACCTCCATCATACTATCAAGTGAAAAACTTTTCTTCTTTCTGTACCAGTCAATGACAAGATTTCTGGCTATGGTAAACAAGAAAGCTCGATCATTTTTCACATCTTTTTCTTTTATAAGAACATCCCAAAAACGCACAAAAACGTCTTGAGTTATATCGAGAGCAACCTCTCGGTCCGATGTTCGTAGTAAACAATACCTAAAAATTGCGTCGGACTGGGCGTCGTACAACTCGGAAAACCTATTTTTTACGACATCCATCTTTTTCATGTATAGAGACGACTTAGAGGACCATATCTTACCAAATTAAAGAAAGTGTGTCTAATTGAAAAAAATGAAAATAATTTTGTAAGAAATAAATAATAAGCGCGTCTGAAGGTATACAAAGGTCGATGCATTGTACAATACACAATCATGTAAAATAAATCACATAAATTACATATGAGTACAACAAATAGTTTCAAAAACTATACAAAGAAAGTGCCGATGAGCACATATGGGTATGCAAAGAAAAAATTTCTCTGGATACTCAATAACCAAAAAAAAGCTTTTCGTGTTACATACAACAATCAAAAGCAAAAAGTTAAAAGATATCTAAATAACATAAGGTATTCTATGACTTACATAAAACCAATATACAAAATGACAACTTCACCACCTTTTACATAGCAAGGCAACGAGCGAAATTATATCGCTCTCAATAACTAAATATAATGCCGCCAAAATAAAAAACTCAAAATATAATCTCTATTCTAAAAAGAAAACCCAACCTCGTGTTGGGTTTTCTTTTTGTCTTAAACTAGAGGAATCTCTCGTGTCTCCTTGGCTATACAAGACATTTCTTCTGTTCTCAGCACAACAATTTTCACCTGTGAGTCAGTTTTACCTATTTCTGAGTCCGTACTGTGTATATTTTCATTCTCCTGTCTATCCAATATAATTCCCAGACCTTGAAGTCCTTCACAAATTCTCTCTCTTAGAATATGAGATCGCTCGCCTATTGTGCCAGAAAAAACAATCATATCCACTCCACCAAGTACGACAATAGAAGAACCAATTTCTTTTTTTATTCTGTATTGAAACATATCAATTGCACGTTTTGCAAAGGGATTTCCTTTTTCCTCGAGTTTCAAAAGTTCTCGCAAGTCTGAGCTCAAGCCACTTACACCCAAAAGCCCAGATTGTTTATTGAAATACTGTTCTGATTCTTCTCCTGACATTTTGAGTCTCTTTTGTAAATAAATGACAGCTCCCGGATCTATATCTCCAACACGTGTTGCCATAACAGCACCCGACAGAGGTGTAAATCCCATTGTTGTGTCGATACTTTTTCCATTTTTTACTGCTGTAATACTAATACCACCACCAATGTGACAAAGAATAACCCTCTCAGGAATCTCATCATACATATTTTTTATTTTTTCAATGACAGATGAATGTGATATCCCGTGATAGCCATATTTAAACAGCTCAAACTTTTCTGTATCTTCCTTTGGAATTGCGTAATATTTTGCCATATCCGGAAGGTCTTTATGAAATTTGCTGTCAGAAATACCAACAACAGGAATATGTGAGAATATATGACCAATATGTTTTAATGTCTCCAGAACAGGAGTAATATGGAGAGGTAAAATTGTTTCTGCTTTTTTTAAGTTTTCTTTATATGTATCATCTATAACTCTATTTGTCTGAAAATAGGTTCCTGGAGCGACAATACGAAGTCCAATCATCTGTATCTCAGATTTGTCTTCTATTATTTTTTCTGACAAGAATTCTCCGAGCACATACTCTATATTTTCCTCGAACTGATTTTTTGATATCGTCTTTTGTTTTTTATCCCCACTCTTTGAAAGAGTAGAAATAAATCCATCACCCTCACTCTCCAGATGCACCATACACAATTCTCTTTCACTCTCGTAGAGTGCCAATTTTTTTGACGTACTACCTGTATTTATAATTAAATATTTTTTTTCCATTGCCATGTTTCTATTTCCTCGGTATCAACGCCGTACTGTTTTACATACTGGCGATGATCATCGATTTTTTGTTTATAAACCTTGATAAGCATACTTGCCTTCTCCGAATCCAAAACTCCTTCATCCCGCATCTTTTCAAATGTTTCAATTGCAAGATGATATCGACTTGTTTTGTTTCGCAAATGTAGATCAAATGGTGTTGTTGTCGAGCCATTTTCAATATATCCATGCACAGAAAATCTTCCTTTCATATTTTGTGCATCAAAGAGAGCTTGTTTGAGTGTCTCTGGATATCCGTGAAAATTGAATATAACTGGCCTGTCTTTTGTAAAATAATACTCGAGTGGAATGTTGTTTTCCTTGCTTCCAATCCCTGATGCATTAATTTCAAAAATATTTACAAATCGGACACGAATCTCTGGTGCTTCTTTTTTGACTATTTCAATTGCTGCCAGCGACTCTTTTGTCAGATATTCACCAACTGCCGAGAAAACAATATGTGGGTCTTCTTCACTGGCAAACTCCCAAATCATAATTCCTTTATCGACATTTTCTCTGACAAGCTCCGGTGTGAGCCACCGAGCTTCTTGAGTTTTGCCAGCCACGATAATATTGACACAGTTTTTTGACTCCAAACTTTTCTTGAGAAGGGCAAGTGACATATTTCCGTCTGGCGGGAAAAAAGCTCGGATGAAATCTCCATGCATCTGGAGCATATTGTCAATGAATCCCGGATTTTGATGAGAAAATCCATTATGCTCCTGACGCCATCCCGAAGAAGTCAACACATAGTTGAACGACGGAATATCTTTTCGCCACGAAATATCCCGCGCAACACGGAGGAATTTTACATACTGGTCTGCCATACTTGCCACGACTTGTATAAATGCCTCGTATGAAATAAAAACCATATTGCGTCCTGTGAGCACATACCCCTGGGCAATACCTTGGAGAGAATGTTCGGAGAGCATTTCAATCACTCGCCCTGTGGATGACAAATCCTTGTCCCATTCTTTTATTGGACCGGCAAACACACGTGATGTTGTTTCAAAAACCTGATCTATTTTATTTGAATATGTTTCGTCTGGAGATAATATTCTGAAATTATTTCTGCCTTCATTTAGTCTGAACACTTCATTTAGATACGCTCCTGTTCGTCGCATACAGCTAGAACCCACAAAACCTGGTGTCGGAACCTCTTCCATAAATTTCTCCGCTGTCGGCAAAATCAATTTGTCAGATTCTTTGTTGATTCCAAATGTATGTTTGTTGTCTCCCATTCGCAGGTGAGCAGGTGGTACGATATCACGGACATCAGAAACAAAACCACTTTCCTTTTGAAAAAGCTCGCCAAAGTTGTACGACTCCAACCATTTTTTGACCGCTTTAAATTCTTCTTTATCAGTCTTGGCCTCTGTACCAACAACTTGATGTGACAAACAGTTACCCTCTATTTTTTTGCCTTTGAGTTTTTTGATACCTGTCCATCCTTTTGGAGTTTTGAGAATAATCATCGGATATCGCGGAAAATCATGCTTCAAATCAGCCTCATCAAATTCGTTTTTGATCTTTTGAATTTGTTCATAGCATTCATCCAGTGCTCGATACATTTTTTCATCAATCGTATTTCCTTCAACAATGATTGGCTTGTATCCATATCCAGTAAACAGAGCTTTGAGGTCTTTATTTGTCATTCTGCCAAATATCGTTGGGCCAGATATTTTGTATCCGTTGAGATGTAATATTGGTAATACTGCACCATCCCTTTTTGGGCTCAAAAACTTGCTGAGATGCCAGGATGTAGCAAGTGGACCCGTCTCTGCCTCTCCATCGCCCACAAGGCACGCTACAGTGAGCTCTGGGTTGTCTAGGACAGCACCAAAAGAGTTTGAGAGAGAATAACCGAGTTCACCTCCTTCCAAAATAACCCCTGGAGCTCCTGGACTCGAGTGACTAGGAAAACCATACGGCCAACTGAAATTTCTGCAAATAAACCCTATTCCTTTTTCATCCACCGTTGCCTCTTTGTAGTACTTTCCAAGCGTTCCTTCCAAAAAAAGATTGGCCTGCACCGCCGGAAATCCATGACCTGGACCAAGCACAAACATCATCTCCGCATTTTTTCTTTTTATGAGACTGTTTAAATGAGCATATGTAAAATTGATTCCTGGGCACGTCCCCCAGTGTCCGAGAAGTCTAGGTTTGATATCATCCTGAGTAAGTTTGTTTTCCAATAAAAAGTTACTTTGTAAATATATCTGCGAAGCAGAAAGATAGTTTGCAGCACGCACATACTTTTGTATATTTTCAATCTCTTTTTCCATACTGTCATTATACACGATTCATTGTATTTTCAAACCATTTCATATACTATTTCTCTATGAAAACTGTCGGAAAAATGGATGGAATAATGCTCTGCTCCCGCTATTCATTTGGACCAAATAGACTTCATTATTGTGGTCCAGACGCAAATGCTGAACTCAAAAGCTACATAACAAGAAATCAAACTGACGGAGGGCTTTCTGTACTCCTCAAAAAATTTGAGACACTGTATCCATATTTGTGCCATATTGCTAGAGCAAATAATATACAAGATCCGTTTGACACACGAGTTGTCGAAGCATATTGGATAGGAAACGAACTTTTGGATCATATTTCAAAAAATGATTTGCATACTTTTCTCATCGACGGAATTAGCACAAAGAAAAAAATGAAAAGTGGCGAGTGGAGATGGCTCGAGGAAAAAATTTCGCAGGGTGCAATGCCTCATCATTCATTTCATGTGCTCAATGTCTGGCAACAAACCGGACACAATGATTTTTTGGAAACTGTAAAACGAATGGATGAATGCAGAATTAGCTCTGGCACGATCATAAGCACCAACGGACCAGCAGTGGTTGTTTCAACCGAGCCACTCATATATATGAACGGCAAACTTCTCCTCGGACCAACTATCACAAAAACAATTTATAGAAGTTTGGAATCTGAGTACGATATCGAGCAGATCAAACCCGGGGAAATAGTTTCAATCCACTGGAGTGTGCCGTGCGAAATTATTTCCAAAGAAAAAGCCGAGAGACTCCGCAAGTACACAATGCAAAATATCGCTTTTGCAAATCAAACTTTATAAGTGAATACGAAAACACAATGCAAAAAATATTTATTTTTGGAAATATAGATTTGCCAAATGACTCTCTGCCACTTCGTATACTACCCAAACTCGAGGAACTCTTTCCTCACATTTCATTTGAAATAAAAGATCCAAACGAGGAATGGGAAGTCGAAGAGAATATTGTAGTTATCGATACTGTTGTTGGAATCCAAGATATCACTATTTTTGACAATCTTGAATCATTTTCAAAAATACCACGAGTGGGTATGCACGACTTTGATGCACTGACCAATTTACGCTACCTCAAAAAACTTGGAAAAATAAAAAATGTTGTAATTGTTGGCATTCCTCCAAAAATGGATGAAAAAATAACTCTCTCCAAAGTTTCAAATTTAATTAAAGAAAATAGCGCCATCTTTCGATAACGCCAATAATTACAGTACTTCTATTACAGAATGACGATGAACAAAGACTTGTTGTCCATCAGTCAGAACGAGACCGTATTCATTAATAAAAGGAGCTCTTCTACCAGAAATCTCAATTCCTACTATTTTATTTTTGAACGCGGTATGAACAATCACACCAGCCGAGACGGCACAATAACCATGTTTGCCGTGATGATGTCGCCAATATTCGGCAACCACATCAAATGCCCACATATTTTCAAAATGACGATCTTTTGCAAATTTTCTGAGACCAGCGGTGGCGTCAGGAAAACAATGACTGAGAAAAGCTGTGTCAATTTCCTCCGACTCAGCCAACATCCTCAACAGTCTTTCATAATCTTTTTGAGTTATCTTATGCGCCCGAAGACGATCTTCGGCACACACAAAAGCATAACGTAAAAATAACATCATTCCTGTGATTTTCATTCCACTGTCCAAAATAACACACTATTTATTCCCAGTCAACTTTTAGAAAATGTGAGGCACAGGACATACATGGATCGTATGCCCGAATAAGTTTTTCTATTTCGAGTGTTATAAATTCCCTATCTTTTTGACTAAGTTCCCCCGGAATCTTGTCTATAAGTCCCTGCACGAGAGTGGCTACATCAATCTCGATATTTATTTGGTTCTGCCCGGTTGGTACAACAACCTCACCTTCCTTCACCTTTCCATCTTTACCTAGCACTACTTTGTGATAAAGTGTACCTCGTGGAGCCTCTACTACCCCAATTCCAATCGCGTCTCTCATCTCTTTTTTGATAATAGGTTCTGATTTAAATGTATTTTTGGATAGAATATCAATTGACTCATCAACTGAATGCAAAATCTCTATTGCTTGTGCGAGGTTGTTGTAATAAATATCTGTTGACGGAAAAAGACTGAGTGTACTTGCAAGAGACTCCTGAGTCTTTGGATGAAGTTTATATTTGGCGAGATTGATTCTGGCAAGAGATCCTACCATATACCCTTCGCCGTTGTACATATATGCTGACGCTTCTGAATACGGTAATACAGTATGTTCCAAGTGGGCTCTAAAGCCATCCTTCCCATATTTTTCTCCAGCACTTGTGATAATCGAGCCGTCAATATAACCAAAACTCTCTTCTGGAACAAGCGCCATATATTTTGTTTGCCTGTCAAAATGAAATGGTGCATTTTTGAAAACTTCCACGAGACGCAACACTGCTTCGCGTATAGATTGTAATTTTTTAATTGCTTCATCAATATCTTTTTGTTCTGGAAAATGCAAATATCCACCAATCACAGGATACATCGCATGCACACTTCTACCTGCAATCATTGTTGCCAAAAAGTTTCCAGCTGATTTGATATCAAACGCATCATGAAGCATTTGGTGTTCCTGCGGATTACTTTCATCAAAATCTAAAAAGGCATCCTTACCAAAAATATCTGGCATACTGAAAAGATACAAGTGCAAAGCATGGTCACGAATAATAAGACCGTGCATTGTGAGAGCACGGAGAAGTTTTGTTTGTGGTGATGGCTCAATACCGAGTGCATTTTCACATGCCTCGATACTACACATTACGTGTGCATTTGAACACGTACCACAAATGCGCGACAAATGTGCCGGAATAGCAGAAAGAGCTTTGCCTTTCATTGCTTCTGTAAAGAAACGTTTGTATTCAACAATCGCAAACTTTACATCAGTAACTTTTCCATTTTCCACTTTCAAATTGAGGTTGGCATTACCCTCAACTTTTGTAATATGTTCGAGATCAAGATCAAATGTATGCATGGTTTTTAATTTGTTAGTTTTTCAAAATTTAATTGAGACTACATCCTTTTTGGAGCATCCGCAGGCCGTGAGCATGGTCTTGTCAATGACCCGAGCACAGCGAGAGCTCTTGACAAGTCACGGCCGAGGACCGAATGAGTTTTTCGCTGGAAAAGCGAGTGTATCTGAAAAGGATGTGGTTTCGATTAAATTTTGAAACTATTTTCTAAATTCCGCAACCAATCCATTAACTGCTTTCAAAAAAACATCTGGACTCATTGGACATCCGGGAATTTCAGCGTCAACTTTGACAACGTCAGAAACTTTTTTGACACTTGGCAAAGCTCCAAAACGAGTAACCAAAAAATCGATTGACTCTTTTTGTTCTGGTGTAAAAGTATTTCTCTGTCCTGATGGCAATCCTACCACAGCACACGAACCAACTGCTACGAGCTTTTTTGATCGGCTACGAATATCTTTGACCGATGTTTCCTGTTCTGGACCAGCAATAGCACCTTCTATAAATGCAATATCAAATGCATCATAGATATTTTTTGTTTTCAACACTCGCACATGTCTGAAATCAAAAATCTGCTTCCACTCCTGCCAATGATCATTCATTATTTCCGTCATTACAACAGTGTTATCCTCACAACACGAGAATGAAAACCATGCTATTTTAATTTTTTCTTGAGAAGTCATATGAATAGTATATCATAAGTTAATTTGTTAGATTCAAAAACCGATAGGAGCATATCTTTCACGGAGCAATCTATCTAGCCCTGCTGGGCTAGCGAACTTCTCGTCGCTCAAGAAAACAATGTCGGTTTACCTCCTTGTTTTCTAAGCTCCTGCGAAAGGCTCCGGAAAAGATATGCTCCTATCGGTTTTTTAAAATCTACCATTACACTAATGTCTTTAAATCAAAATTTGGATCAGAGAGTGATGAATGTTTATCGGCCACCTTTATATTATTTTTGATGATCTTGGAAAAGGTTGTGAGTTCTCCGGTACGATTTATCATTGTGGCACCAACGAGTTCGTCTCCAACCATCACAACCTGACTGTATGAATTTATTTCTTTTGACCCACGTGGCAAAACTACCCTATTTGCTCCATAGGCAACATCTCCAACAAAGGCAATGCTGATCCCAAACCCTTGTGTTGTGTAGAAAGAAACAAACTTGAATGGATCGTGTGCTCCGGTCATATTACGTCCAGCAACTCTACCCTGCTCTACCGCATTGACCCAGTTGCCCATAATCACATTTTCTTCTAGCAAAATATCTTTGTATTCAGCAATGTCGCCCGCAGACCAGATATCAGATGCACTAGTTTGCAAATATTCATCAGTCACAATTCCTTTATTGACTGTGATGCCTGATTCAGCAATCCATTTTGTGTTATTAACAACTCCGATACCACACATAAGCAAATCGCATGGAATTTCTGTACCGTCTTTGAGAACAATTGATTCAACAAAATCAATTCCTTTTATTTCAGCAATCTCATTATTTTTGATGAGGTGCACACCATTTTTTGTGAGTGCATCTTCTATCATCTGTCCGGAAACACCATCGAGAGTCGGTGACCAAAAATGTTGCTCCCGAATAATCATAGTGGTATTGAGTCCAGCGAGCTTAAAGAGGTCTGCCATTTCGAATCCGATAAAACCTCCACCGACAACAACGGCATTTTTTGCATTTTTGATGTGTTGCATTATTGCTTTGCCATCATCGATTGTTCGAAGATAATGAATACCTTTTTTATCCGCACCTGGCACTGTCAATCTCCTGACAGAAACACCTGTGGCCAAAAGCAGTTTGTCATATTTGACTTTGGTACCATCGAGGAGTGAAAGAATTTTGTTTGCCGAATCGATATGTGTTGCCGTTTTGTTTTTCAAAAAAGTAACTTTGTTTTTTTTGAACCAATCTTCTTTTCGGAGCCATACCTGCTCAAATGGAACTTTGCCGAGAAAGAAATTTGGCTTCGAAAGCATTACACGGGAATACAATACATATGGCTCGTCACAGACAAGAGCGATTGATCCATCAATATCAATTTTTCGTATTTCTTCTGCCGCCGTCACACCCGCTGCCCCTCCGCCAATTATCACATATTTGAATGTATCCATAATTTTGTTTTAATCTTTTGGAAATATTTTTCCACCATCTTTGTCGAGAAGAATGATAGCTTTTGTTGGACACGACTCTGCTGACATAATAAGTGTCTCATCATCTATTGCGTTTGGATCGAGCACAACGACTTTGTTTTCATTATCGAGCTCATACACCGCACTGGAAACTGCAATACAAGACGCCGCGCCGATACAAAGATCTCTGTCTATAATTATTTTGCTGATAGTTGAACCTTCTTTACTTCGTATGTATTCTTTTTGATTTGCCATTTTGTTTCTCTTTAGTTAATAAAATAATTTCTTGTATAGTCGGAACCTCTTCTTTGAGTATTCCTCCGATAACTTTATTATACGTCAAATCCGCCAAGCTACAATGTGTACAAGCACCCGAGATTTCCAGCGTAACAACACCTTCATCGTAACCAACAAAAACCACGTCTCCACCATGCATTTGGATATACGGTCTCACTTTTGTAAGAACCTTTTCTATTTTTTTTATTTCCTTAGTCATTTTTTCCAAAGTATTTTTCGCTATAAAATCGAATAAGTTCCTCCACTGCCGGAATACATTCTGGGTAGCCAATGCCAACTTTTGTTCGTTTTTGAACTGCCGAAAGGGTCGTGGCGCCCTCGAGAACCGCCTCCTCGATATCTGCCTCGGTTGTTTTTGTGTTTGGATCGAGAACACGAGCACCATCTGTCACAATTCTCTCGTGCTGATTTGTTTTTTTAAACCAATCATTGAGTGCCATTCGGAGAGCCTTGTCTCCGAGTACTGAACAATGAATTTTTCTATTTGGCAGACCTCCAAGACGCTTCATAATATCTTGTGGACGAATTGCGAGAGCTTTATCGATTTTCATTCCTCCACGCTCGGTAACCATAACCGAAAGCATCGATGTGGCGGCGATGGCCGAGGCACAACCAAATGTACGCCACTTGAATGTTTTAACCCTATCTTTCTTTGGATCAATTTCGAGCCAAACTCTCATCACATCTCCACAGGCAGGCGAGCCAACAATCCCCTCGGCATCATATTTTGCCAATTTTGGATTTTCCAAAAGCAGATTTTTCGGCTTGAAAAAATGATCACGGACCTGCTTGGAATACGCCCAGCTATCACCGGTATATTTATTCACAACATCAGGTTTACTTTTTTTAGTCGTTTTCTTTTTCATTTGTATATTGAGAACTTACTCTCCTGCATAAGTTTTTGGGCACGGATATTTTTCTGCTGAAAAATTCCTCGTGTTCGCGCCGTCGCGCTCGCAATGACCCAAAAACTTATACAGGAGAGTCAGTTCTTATTTTTCTTTCTCAAAAAATACGGTGTTTGATTGCCAATGAAAGCACGTGGATCAGAAATTGTCTTTTTTTCTCCCATCGTGAGATCGAGTGGTGAAATAGCTCGCAATCTCTGTATAACATTCGGCAAATGTTTGAGTACATATGTAATATCACTCATTGTATTTTCCGATCCAAGAGAAAATCTGATACTCCCATGAACATACTCGTACGGGTTACCGAGTGCCGAAAGAACATACGACGGTTCGAGACTCTGCGAGTTGCACGCTGAACCGGTATTGACCATTATACCAAGCTGGTCGAGATGTAGTAGTATTGCCTCCCCTTCCACATCCAAAAGAGAGATGTTGAGAAATCCAGGAAGTCTTTTTGTTTTGTGACCATTTAAGACAACTTTTGGGATTGACTTAAAAATTCCTTTTTCCAGCGTGTCTCTCATTTTTTTTAGTTTCTCATTCTGGACCTTCTTATTTATTTTATTTATCTTGAAAGCTTCGGCAAATCCAACAATTCCCGGAACATTTTCTGTACCACTACGCAAACGACCTTGCTGACCACCCCCGTACATAATCGGTTCTATATTGACTCCTCTTTTCACATATAATCCGCCAATTCCTTTTGGGCCATGTATTTTGTGAGCAGAAAATGTCATCATATCCACACCAAGTTTCTCCACATCTGTATCCAGATAACCAGCAGACTGACTGGCATCTGTATGAAAATATGGAAAGGTGGAATTATTTTTTGTTCGAAAAGTTTTTATAATTTTTGAAATTTCTTGTATTGGCTGAATTGTACCTGTTTCGCTATCAGCCGATGTAATAGAAACCAAAACCGTCTGAGGTGTAATATTTTTTTGCAATTCTTCCAAATCAATCAGACCGTCTTTTTGGACAGAAATTTCAATAACCTCAAAGCCCTCTTTTCGCAACACTTCTGCAAGAGCCAAAACTCCCTTATGCTCTATTTGGGAAACGATAATGCGATTACCATTTTTTTTATTGGCACGAGCGACACCGAGAATTGCCAAATTGTCAGACTCCGTAGCAGAGCCAGTAAATACAAACTCATCTGGTCGACAATGTAAAACTCTCGAAATAATTTCTGTTGCGTTTTTCACAGCAAAACCGGCTTTTCGACTGATTTCATACAGATTTGATGGATTACCAAAGTTATTTTTTAGATAGGGTAACATTACTTTGAGCACATGTGGATCAAGAGATGTTGTGGAAGCGTTATCCAGATAAATAAGTCTTTTTTTCATATGATGAGTACAACTATACCATTTTTCTAACGGAAAAAACAAAAGACCCTTTCGGGTCTTTTATTTTGAAAACGTTATTACATCTGCTGTGGCATCTTATCTGTTCCGCAACATTTAGCACAGTTTGACTTGTGCGTAACTGCCTCGAAAATTGCTGATAGGCCAACGAGACAATAAATAATCATTGAAACTGTTGAACCTACTCCGAAAATCATATCTACAACGTTATATCCAAAAGCTGTAAGACCCCAGTTTAATCCACCAATAACAAGTAGAGTAAATGTGATCATGTGTAATACTTTCATTTTTTATAAAAAATTATTTTTTATTAATCGACCTACTACATAATTATATATGAAATAAAAAAAGAGTAAATGTGGGTAATTGAAAAAGCACCAGAGGCAGAAGTTATTTTTGAAGCAATCTATCTAGCCCTGCTGGGCTAGCGAACTTCTCGTCGCTCAAGAAAACAATGTCGGATTACCTCCTTGTTTTCTAAGCTCCTGCGAAAGGCTCCAAAAACAACTTCTACCTCTAGTGTTTCTTTTATTTTCTTTTCAACACCGTATCAATTTTCTCTGCAATTTTTTTGAAATCTTTTTCTTTTTTTCCACGAGTAGTTTCAGCTGGAGTACCGAGACGAATCCCTGACGGATCGACAGGAGTGCGAGTATCAAACGGTATCGTATTTTTGTTTACAATAATCCCAGCTCTCTCAAGTTTATCTCCCGCCTCTTTTCCAGAAATACCCTTTCCATTTTGCCACGTATCAACAAGAATCAAATGCGAATCTGTCCCACCAGAGACAATTCTCCAGCCACGTTTTGAGAGCTCATTTGAAAGAGTTTTTGCGTTTTTTAGTATTTGTTTTGTATATGATTTAAAAGATGAAGTACTTGCCTCTTTGAGTGCCACCGCCACAGCAGCAATCTGGTTTAAGTGTGGACCACCCTGAAGTCCTGGAAAAATCGCTTTGTCGATTTTCTTTGGTAATTCCCTCTCATCAATTTTTGAAAATATGAGTGCACTTCGAGGCCCTCGGAGAGTTTTGTGTGTTGTGGTCGTCACAATATCGGCGCATGGAAACGGTGATGGATACACACCACCAGCAACAAGTCCCGCAATATGTGACATATCTACCAGCACATACGCCCCACACAAGTCTGCAATTTCTCTAAATTTATTCCAATCAACTATCCTCGGATACGCAGTAAAACCAGCCACAATAATATCTGGCTTCTCTAGCAATGCTATTTTTTTTATTTCTTCAAAATTTAAGACTTCTGTCTCTTTGTCCACTCCATATGAAATCTGCTTCCATATTTTGCCAGTCACAGAAACTTTGTGGCCATGTGACAAGTGTCCGCCATGATCAAGGGACATTCCCATAATTTTCCCACTGAACGGAACAAGAGCTGTATACACAGCTAGATTTGCAGGCGAACCAGAGAGAGCTTGAACATTTACAGACCACTGTTTTGGGGAAAGTTTGAAAAGTTTGAGGGCTCGTTCTTTGCACACATTTTCAATTTTATCCACCACTTCGTTTCCACCATAATATCTAAAAGCAGAATACCCTTCGGCATATTTGTTTGTGAGTTTACTTCCGAGTGCTTTCAAAACATCATCAGAAACATAATTTTCCGATGCAATGAGATTAATTACCGATTTTTGCCTTTTCTCCTCGGCTTGTATAAGTTTTTCTATTTGTTTATCTTTCATGGTAGATCACCAAATTTGGAAGTTTTATCTAGGTCGCATAAGAGGAAAGGTTTGAAGTTCTCGTAAAGGCTTATCCGCCAAAATTGCGAAAAGTCGTTCGCCAAATCCGAACCCACATGTCGGAGGCATACCGTGCTCGAGCATTTCAACAAATTCCATATCGGCCATCATCGCTTCACTGTCTCCTGAATCAATGAGTTTCTGCTGGATATCAAATCTGTCTTTTTGATCAATTGGATCATTGAGTTCCGAATATCCTCTACCCACTTCACTACCGGCAATAATCGGCTGAAACATTTGGACTGTGTTGGAATTCGGATTTCCTTTTGCAAGTGGAGCAACGAGTGTTGGATGATTTACGAGAAATGCTGGACCAGAAATATTTTTTCGACAATATTTCCACAATGTATCAGTGAGTCTTTCTCTGTTTTGTCCTTCGTATTTTACGCCGAGCTCCTGGAGTTTCTCCATCATATCTTTTTCGTCGGCGGTGCGCACATCAACACCGGTTTGTTTTTTCACTTCTTCGCAATAGTCGATTTTCTGCCATTCATCTGAGAGATCAAACGTATGTCCACGGGATGTAAACTTTGTCACACCAAAAACTTCTCTGGCAATTTCAATATACAAATCTCGCACCAATTTCATTCCATCCTCATAGTCGGCAAACGACCAATAAAATTCCATATTTGTAAATTCCTGAGCGTGTTCTGGACTTGTGCCTTCGTTTCTATACACCCTACCGATTTCAAATGTTTTTGGAAAACCTCCAGCCATAAGTCTTTTTTGCCACAACTCACCGACAGAAATACGCATAAAGACATCGAGATCATAGTCATTGTGATGAGTCTTAAATGGAGTCGCTTCTGCACCGCCCGTAGTCACCTCCAGAGTTGGAGTTTCGACTTCGAGAAAATCATTTCTTTTCATAAACTCCCTAGTCACATCCCAAAACTTTGCTTTTCTGACCATAAGGTCATGAAGTTCAAAATTCATTGCAAAGTCCAAATATCGCTTTCGATATCTCTCTTCAACATCCTGAAGTCCTGCCCATTTTTCTGGCATTGGTAAAAGTGATTTGGATGCCATTACCCAACGTTCGGTCAAAATACTTTGTTCTCCCGTTTTTGAAACCATTGGCTTACCGGTGATTGAAATAAAATCTCCCATATCAACAGTATCAACAAAAAGTGTAAATACTTCATCGCCGAGCTCATCCTTTTTTATAATAGCTTGAATTCTCTCTGTGCCATCAAAAAGCACAGCAAAAAGTATTGCTCCCTGACCACGAATAACCATTACGCGTCCAGCAACTGAAACAGATGTACGTTCGTCTTCGTACTTTTTAAAGTTTTCTTTGAGAGTTCCGATCGAAAAATCATGAGGAACTTTTGATGGATAGGGATTAATCCCCTTTTCTTTCAAAATTTCCAATTTTTGGAGTCGCCCCTCTCTAATTTCTTCTAATGATGCCATAATAGATATATACTACCATTTCCTATAAAAAACAAAAACTCCTTGAATGTATCGAGGAGTTTTTGTGATTTTTATTTTACGTCGAGAAGTTTGTAGGACAATTCACCGTTTGGAGCCGTGAATGAGAAGTTATCGCCTTTTTTCTTGCCGACAATCGCCTGACCGAATGGAGATCGAATGGAAATTTTATTTGCTGATACATCTGCCTCCTCGGAACCAACGATAGTGTATGTAATTTTCTTGTTGTCTTTTTCTACAACTACAATAGATCCAATATTAACGACATCAGAGAGCTCGCGTTCAGAAACAATGGTGGCATTCTTGAGCAAGTCTTCTAGTTTGGCAATTCTATCCTCAATAACCGCCTGCATATCTCTTGCCTCATGATATTCGGCATTTTCTGACAAATCACCGAGTGCTTTTGCGTGTTCTAGATTTTCAGCAACCTCTTTTCTTTTTTCACCTTTTAAAAGTTCGAGTTCTTTCTTAAATTCATCAAACTTTGCCTTAGTCAAATATTCTTTGTTATCCATTGTAAGTTATGTAAAAAATACTAAATAATTGCTTGCATAGTACCAAAAAAAGAAGAAAAAGTAAATGAAAAGAAAATTCCTCCCAACAAAGAGTATTTTTGGGCACGGATATTTTTCTGCTGAAAAATTCCTCGTGTTCGCGCCGTCGCGCTCGCAATGACCCAAAAACACTCTTTGTTAAGGAGAATTTCCGCGAAGAGTAAAGAATCATCACTATCGTTCGGGTCGTTGACAAAACCATGCTTGCGGTCTGCGGATGTTCGAAAAAATATGTGTTGTACAGAAATTTTTGTTATTTATTTGAGATAACTAGCACCATAAATTTCTGCCCATTTGAAAAATTCTTGCATGACAAGTACAGCACCAAATTGATTATTTTTTGATCCTCGTTCCATTACAATCGTGTACGCATATTTTGGATTTTTGTACGGCCAAAAACCAACAACCCATGAGTTGATTTGATCTTTACTGACTCCAATCTGGGCAGTACCAGTTTTTGATGCAACTTCAACAAAGGGCAAATTGATAGCCTGAGATGTGCCGTCTGTTACGCCGAGTCGCATTCCCTCTTTGACAATTGTGTAATAATTTTTATTGAGATTTATTGTTCCAAAAATTTTTGGCGTCTCGCCTTTTATAAATGTCGGTACAAGAAGCGTACCCTCGTTTGCAATAGCTGAAACCCCTCGCACAACCTGGAGCGGTGTTACCTGAAAACCATATTGCCCAATCGCTGTGTTATACGTGTCTCCTACTCGCCATGGCTCTCCATTAAAATTTTTCTTTTTCCATTCTGGATCTGGAATCGTACCAGCTTTTTCCCCCGGAAAAGCAATGGTCGTTGTCGAACCAAAACCAAACATCCGTACATATTTTTCTATATTTGAAATACCAATTCCTTTTTGATCTTTGTATCCACCTCCAACTTCATAAAAATAGACGTTTGAGGAAACAGCGATAGCACGACGCAAATCAACAAGTCCGTGAGCTTTCCAGTCCATAAATGTAGATGACTTTGTATTGTCATACGGATTTGGTATTGAAATAGAACCAGTCGAAAGAATTTGTTTTCGTGGATCAATAACCCCCTGATCCAACACGCCCATTGCAATAAAGATTTTCATAATCGAGCCAGGTGTGTAGAGACCACTCACTACACGATTGAGAAATGGATTATTTGTATCTTTGAGCCAAGCATTTATTTTTGCACTATCATCTCCATCGGTCATAGTCTGTGAGCTGTATTCTGGATAATTGACACTAGCGAGTATTTCGCCTGTATGAACATCCATAATCACTCCAGCACCGCCCTTGTAGTTTGCACGATGAGCAGTATCAACAATCGCAGTGTACAACTCCTTTTGGACATCTTCATCAATAGACAATGTCAGGTTCGTGCCATCTTTTGGTGGTTGGATAACACTTTCCGATGTCACATTACCCTTTACGTTTGTCTCAACAATTTTTGAACCATCAGTGCCAGAGAGAAGAGAGTCATAAATTTTTTCCAGTCCATCTCTCGGATCATATTTATCTTGATAATAAAATCCGTTTGAATCTTTTGTAGGATATTTTATGTAACCCAAAATATGAGAGAGTCCGGTAGATGTTGCATATTGACGAAGAGAAAATTCGGACGTACTTGCACCGAGTGTATTCCAAACAAGAGGATTATTATTTCTATCATAAATGACCCCACGGTCGGCAAAAATAAGTGTATTGTGCAGTCTATTGTTTTCACTTTTTGTTTTGTAATCATCGCCATGCACTACCTGAAGAGACCAAACTTTATACAAATATAAAGCACCACAAGCTAAAATTATAAAAAAGAATATACTAAAAATATTTCTCCCAATTGGTTTTTCCAATCGACCTTCAAACTGATTGGTATCAAAATCAGGTAAATTTTTTGCATCTAGAAAAATTTCATCCGGATCAATCGAACTACTTCTTTTTCTTGTCTTTTTGCGTATATAATTTTTAAATATATGAAACATAAAACAGCATCAAATCCTTATTCTCTTTCTCACAGTCATTACTACCAAGAGAAATATGAGTGATAGTATAAGTCCTTTGTATGGAAAGACAAAATTTCCTTCATATAACACATCAAACAAAAAACCAAAGAACACAACTTCCAGATAAAATGAAAAGTACACTGTAAGTCCAACAAGAATCAATGTCGAAAGCCACCATGGCAAAATGATGACACAGACAAGAACAATTATGAAAAGTAACATTCTTAAATATATATTTGTCATATGATTATATTGTTTTTTCTACATATACCCATTTTGTAGAAAATACATTCCCTGGTGTGCGAATATACACAGTTTTAAATGAGCTCTGTGAATTGGAATCAATATAATATACACTTCCTATCACAGAGGATGTCGAACCTGGATACACAAACACATCACCCCAAAGAATATCTGCATCTTTCGGAGCTTCTAGAGAAAAATTGGCACCGCCTCTACCAGAAAGATCATACGAAGTGCCTGTACGTTCAAGCACAGAACTCTGTGTCTCCTCACCACTTGAAAAAAGAGTAACGAGAGACGTATGCGGAGTAATATCCGTCACAACTCCAATAATAATATTACCAGACAAATAGACTTTGTTACCTTTTACGAGACCCTCGGCAGAGCCAGAATTTATCACAAGAGTGTCATATGGTGATGTCGGAGGTTTTGATAATACTCGAGACAAAATTCTATTTTGATTGGTGGTCATACCTGCCATATTTTTGAGCTCAGCATTTTCTCTCTGTAAAATATCATAATCGAGCTCCTTGAGACGAAGCGAGGCAACTTCATCCTGCAAAGACATATTTTCTTTTGCAAGAGAATTTTTTGAAACGAAATAATTACCAACATTTTGTATAGAATTTATAAAAGAATCTCGTCCAGTCCAGATTGGTTTTGATACATAATAAAAGAAACTACGCGTGCCTTTTGGAAAAGCAAACAACAAAAACGAGAGAATACAAAACAAAACAGCCATGGAAATATACTTCCATTTGCTATCATTTTTTTGTTTAGTTCTTAAGGGGAAGTTCATCTTCATTTGCTATGAGCACATCTCTATACAGATCCAAATTTTCCAAAATAATTCCAGTTCCGCGACAAACAGCTGTCAGAGGATCCATCGCGATGTGTACGGGCATTTTTGTATATTCTGAAAGAGTTTCTGCAAGACCCCTAATAAGTGCCCCACCACCAGCAAGGAAAATCCCTCTCTGCATTACATCCGACAAAATTTCCGGCGGAGTAGTTTCCAATACCTCTTTAGTTGATTCAATCAAAGTATCAATCGATTGCGAAATCGCCTCACGAATATCTGAGTCAGTCACAACAACCTCACGTGGCAAACCGGAAATAAGATCTCGGCCCTTGATCGGCGCCTCGAGAAGTGCCTCGCCAGGTAGCACTGAACCAATTGAGATTTTTATACTTTCTGCTGTTTTTTCTCCAATCAAAATTTTGAATTCACCTCTGATGTACGAAATAATATCGTTGTTGAGTTTGTCTCCAGCGATACGCAAATTTTTTGAGCGCACAACACCACCGAGGGAAATCACCGCAATATCAGACGTACCTCCACCAATATCAATAACCATATTTCCCACTGGATCGAGAACAGGAAGTCGCATACCGATTGCCGCCGCCATTGGCTCCTCGACAATATGCACTTCCGAAGCACCAGCATTTCGCGTCGCATCACGCACTGCACGAATCTCCACATTTGTAATTCCTGATGGTACACCCACGACAACCCGCGGACCCAAAATCTTTTTATTATCTTTCTGTGCTTTATTCAAAAGGTACGTAATCATTTCTTCTGTCACTTCAAAATCAGAAATGACTCCATCAACAAGTGGACGAATAGCGGTAATGTGTCCTGGTGTGCGACCGAGCATCATTTTGGCGTCAGTTCCTACAGCCACAACACGACCAGTTTTCTGATTGACCGCCACAACCGATGGTTCGTTGAGCACAATTCCCTTGCCACGCAAATAGACGAGTGTATTGGCCGTACCAAGGTCAATTCCGATATCATTCGAAATAAGCCTCTTAAATTGTTCAAGGTTTTTAATCATTTTGCTTTCTACCATACTATATCAAAAAATGAATTTCAGCAAAAAGAATAAAACCATCATAATTTTTAGAGCAATCTATCTGGGCTTGCTAGCCCAGCGAACTTCTCGGCCCGTCGGCCTGCGAAAGGCTCTAAAAACTATGTTGGTTTTATCTTCTGCTTACGTCTTGAATTACATTTTCAAAACCTCTTCAATAGTCACAAGTTGTGATTCACTTTCTGTTCTGTATTTCATTTCCACCTTTCCTTCTTTGATTGTTTTTTCACTGACCACGAGCCGTACTGGAATTCCAATAAGATCTGAGTCGGCAAACTTTTCGCCGGCACGCAAGTCGCGATCATCATACAGAGTTTCCACACTTGATTTTCGGAGCTTCGCGTACATATCATCAGCAAATGTTGTAACCTCATCACTATCTCCAAGTCGCACGAGATGCACAGCAAACGGCGCGACTTCTTTTGGCCAAACGAGACCTTTGTCATCAGCAAACACTTCAGCAATCGTACCCATCACTCTGCCAAGGCCGATTCCATAACACCCCATTATGACTGACTGTTCCACACCATTTTCATCTTTTATTTTGAGACCAAGTGCATCAGAATATTTTGAGCCGAGCGGAAAAATATTTCCAACTTCTATTGATTTTCCTTCTTCCAAAGAATTTTTATCCAGACCAAATTTTGCAATGTTTTCGTCGGTGTACACTTCTTTATTAATCGCGAGTTTCTTTCCTTTGTCTATATAAATAGTATCCTCGCCAGCTTTTGAAAGTGTCTGGAATTCATCTGTGAGTCCAGTTGTAAATGACCCACCAGCAGCAATTGTGCGAAACGTAATGTCGCCCAAACCGACTCGCTCAAAAACCCTTTCATAACTCTGTGCACATTTTTCATAAAATTCTTTGAATTCTTCTTCTGTTCGACTGAAAGAATACATATCTTTCATAAGAAATTCTCGCGCTCGCATAATGCCACTCTTTGCCCGCAATTCATTTCGGAATTTTGTTTGAAATTGATACACGTACAGTGGCACGTCTTTGTATGACTTCACAAAGTTTGTAAGCATTTGAGTCACCGGTTCCTCGTGAGTATTTGCAATACCGATTTCTGTGCCAGTCACGAGCTGTGTTTTGAACCAATTATCAACAACACTATCGTCCCACCTGCCAGATTTTTTCCAGAGCTCTGGATCCTGAAGTGTTGTCATAAGCACCTCCTGTCCGCCGATCTCATTCATCTCCTCGCGAATGACATTTTCAATTTTTTTTAATACTCGCAAACCGAGAGGTAAATAATCATACACTCCCGCCATTTCTTTTTGAATAAATCCTGCGCGAATAAGTAGCTCGGCATTTTTCGAAACTTCATCCGCCGGTGCTTCCCTGCGTGTTTTTGTAAATAGTTGTGATTGTCGCATTCACCTATAATATCCCAAAACAAGTTTTCAGGCAAAGCAAAACTCTTTTCCGTCTTTTTCTGCAACTTATCAGTATGTATTTTATTTAAAAATTAGAATACCAAAAATATGGCTATAGCTAGCGCTATTCTGTACCAGATAAATACATCGAGATTGTGATTTTTCAAATATTTTATGAGAAAGTTGATTGCAATAAGTCCTGTGACAAATGCGACAACTGAACCGAGAAAAAGTGATAACCCATAACCAGAAGTAAATAATTCACTACGCACTTCAAAAAGTTTTTTGAGACCCGCGCCAAACAAAATCGGCAGTGACAAGAGAAAACTAAACCGTGTTGCCTCTTCTTGGGTAAGTCCCGAAATGAGTCCCCCAGAAATAGTTGCACCAGATCGTGAGACGCCAGGGAGAAGGGCAAGACATTGAAAAAATCCAATAACAATTCCATTTTTGAGAGTGAGTATTTTATTTTTTGTTGCCACTTTTTGTGCATACCAAAAAAGGAGTGAGCCGAGAACAAGAGTGAGTGCTACGAGGTGCACGTTGCGGAAAATCGTGTCCATATCTTTTTCCAAAAGCAAACCGAAAACTACCGCCGGTATTGTACCAATAACTATTGCCCACAAAAGTGTTTTTTCTTTACTTTCAACTGGTTTTCGCAGGACAATATTCCACGCGGTTTTGATTATTCTCAAAATATCTTTCCAGAAATACACCAGAAGTGCACAGGATGTGGCGAGCTGGAGTACCGCATCAAAAGCAAGACCCCCGACGTTGTTTTCGCCGAAAATTTGCCTGACTACGAGTAAATGTCCAGAGGAAGAAATGGGTATAAACTCCGTCGCTCCCTCTACAAACCCTAGAATTATTGCTACTAAATGCGTCATAGGATATAATTGTACCACATTATTATTTTAGGAAAAAATTATTATGGATATGAACAAACTCGCAGTACCACTTGCAATCATCGTAGCCGGAGGTCTTATGGCCGGAGCATTATATTTCTCAAATATTAAAAGTGCGGAAGTTTCAAAAAAACAAGCTCAGGCTGACAACACAGGGCAGGCACAGGTAACCGGTGATATGAGACCTGTCTCAGCCGACGACCACATTCTCGGCAATCCAAATGCACAGCTTGTTTTGGTTGAGTATTCTGATACCGAGTGTCCATTCTGCAAAGTCTTCCACCAAACATTACAGCGAATGATGAGTGAATATGGAAAAGACGGAAAAATTGCATGGGTATATCGACATTTCCCTATTGACCAACTCCATTCAAAAGCACGAAAGGAAGCGGAAGCGACAGAATGTGCAAATGAGCTCGGCGGACCGGCAAAGTTTTGGGAATATATCAATCTTGTATATCAAACAACAAATTCCAACAACTCTCTCGATCCAGCAGAACTACCAAAAATTGCAAAAACTGTCGGTCTGGACGTAAAAGCCTTTAACACCTGTTTGGATAGTGGAAAATATGCAGCAAAAGTTGAAGCAGACTACCAGGACGCAGTCAAATCCGGTGGACGAGGCACACCACATTCAATACTCATCACAAAAGATGGTACAAAAACACCAATCGACGGCGCATATCCATACGACCAACTCAAAACTATTTTGGATGCAGCCTTGAAGTAATTATTCTCTAAAAAAACAGCTGGAATATCTCCGGCTGTTTTTTTGATTTATTTTTTCAATTTACACCACAGACAATCAACATCCGCGCAAGTATCAGAAAATAAATTTCTACTCCACACCACGTCGATGAGAGATTGTATTTCGGTTTTTACCCTCAAAACATCATCTTCGGAAATAGACAGAGAAACTGTAGGACAACGACCCTTACTATCTGGTTTTACAAAAATAAGAGCAGGTTCGATTTCTTTGTCTGCATATCGTGAATTATTTTCGAGTAATAGTTTGTAGAAAATAAGCTGACGAAAATAATTGCCGTCGGCATCTTTCGTTTCTCCTTTTATTGCATTCACACTCATTACCTCTCGAGTCTTATAATCAAACACTTCTACTTTTTTATCTTTCTCCAAAATCACATCGAGCTGGCCATGCAAGTTTATATCAATTTTCTTCCCTTTGTACGTACCTGTATACGTTGTCTCAACCCATTTTTCCGTGGCAACAGAGTCAGTTGAATTGAAATAGTCGACAAGCGACACTGCGACCTGCGGAGCATTTTCAAGAAGTTCTGCAACAACCACCTCCTTTTCAAAAAGTGGTAACAATGAAGTTTTGAAATATTCACTGATTGTATTTTCTATCACATGCTGTATTGTTTCTACATTTTTATTTTTTTCTTTCCACACAAGTGAAAGTGCCTTGTGCATTGCAATACCTTTTTCGGAAGACGGCGATGGTGCTTCGGGTAATTTCAAAATACTTTTATAGAAAAATGTGGTCGGACATTCCAAAAAATGATTGAGTGCTGTAACTGACAGACCTTTTTCAAGAATTGTCTGTTTGGTGTATTCAATCATTTCCAATTCCCTATCGCTATTTATTTTTTCAAAAGAAAGAGATCTGACAGACACATCTTTTGCTGGAAGATTTTTTTGTATGATGTGGTTTGTATCAAGTTCATCTATAAAACGCAAAGGAACCAGTATCCTACCTGACATATCCATTTGACTCGAGATAATAACCGCATGTTTACGAGCACGTGTCAGTGCGACATAAAATAATCGTCTAGAATCTTTGACTTCGCCACTCTCATCTTTTTCTCTCGGTAATACAAAACTCGGTGTTTTAAATCGATGCATCCATGACTCTTCATTGGCACATGGCAAAAATACATAATCGTACTCGAGACCTTTTGAGCCATGTGCTGTCATAATAGTAATCGGTGCATCCGTGCTTCCTGACCCAATCTGTATGCTTTTTATCTCTGCTGATCTTTTGTACGCGAGCAATTCCTCGATGAGCAATCTCGAGTCAGAAATATTACTACGCTGTGCGATATCTCGCGCAAGTGAAATAATGTTTCTCCACACTTCAGCAGATACTGGACTTTGTGCAAAGCGCCCCGCAAGCCCCGAAGATTCTGCTACTACAATAAGATACTCGATAACACCAAGACGTGTTATTTCACTCTGCAAACGTACGAGAGCAGGAATTTCTTTTTGAATATTTCCATATTGTCCACTTCGCAATGCCCCAATAAGCTCGACTGATGTTTGAAAATCAATGTTCCAAAGTCCGACAGAAAGAGTGTCTGTGAGACCTTGTATATATGTCGGATCAATCAAATACTGTAACAAATCAAAATATAGTATTCCCAAGGAATGTGAAAAAATGTCCGCTCCACGCTCGGCCGATGCTGGCAATCCAACCGAATTACAGAGTGAAAGTAAGTATTCAACATCTCTGTTTCGTCTGACAATAATAGCTGTTTTTGCTTCTGGTTCTTTTGCAACAATTTCCTGCAATCTCTCTATCAAAAATTCATCAGCAGACTCATTATTGCCCGCACTCACACATTCAATCGGCTTTTGTGTGTTGCTAGATTTTGAGCGGAGTTGAATACGTAAATTTTTGTGTTCATCTTGGTCATAGTTTTTCTCTATCATTCCAAATGTAGCATCCAAAATACTTTGATGTGAACGATAATTGTCTGTGAGCGAGATAGTTTTCATTTGTTTCCACATCTTTTGAAATTTCAAAAAATTTTCAACAGAAGCACCTTGAAAACGATAAATCGCCTGCTTTTCATCTCCCACTACAAAAATATTTGGCGTATCAAAAAAGTTGGCGAGATGTGAGACGATGAGATTTTGAGAATCGTTTGTATCCTGATGTTCGTCGACCAAGATATACAAAAACTTTTCTTGAAGTAATCGCAAAAGTAACTCGTCGTGTTCGAGTGCATGTAGTAGTTCAAAAATTAAATCATCAAAATCGATTTTTCTCTCCTCTTTCTTTTTGGCTTGATATGCCGAATATACATCTGCAAACAATATCGTCCTCTCACATCTCTCTATTCGTTTCAAAAAATCAGCCTTAATCTGCCCTTTTGTCGCTCCTCGTGTGGAAAGTGCGTCCGGATCTTTTTGTATTCTTTCTATTTCAGCTCGAGCAAAATTTTTGACATACTCTGGCGACCACGCCTCTTTTTTACACTCCGACATTGCACTGAAAATTTTACCAATATATAAATCCGGATCTCCGAGCGGTCTCAGTTTGCTAAATTTTTTGTTTTCCAAAATAGCTCGCATAAAAACTTCTGCTTCAACATCTGTAATTTGACTCACACGAGCAATATGAGGAAAGTGATCATCAAACTCCGAAATAACAGACGCAGCAAATCCATGGAACGTATGTATTCTGACTTCATCAGCCCTACTACCTATGATTTCACGAAGCTTATTTCGCATCACTTTGACACCAGCATCGGTAAAAGTAAGGGCCAAAATGCCCGATGGAGGAGTGTCTGTTTGGAGGAGGATATTTGCTATACGAAGGGTCAAAATCGTCGTCTTGCCCGTTCCAGGGCCTGCCACCACCATTACAGGGCCCTCGATAGTATCTACGGCCAATTTTTGCTCTGTATTCAACCTTTCATATTTTTGTTCAAATACTTCTGTATTTTTCATACATATAGAATAGCACAAAAAAATAGAGCCCTACACCTTTGCGCAGGCGTGGAGCTCGGATTGGACTTGTTTGGAGGATGTATGGCTAGAAACGATTTCGTATTTTTCCCCAAACTTTTCAATAACAATTGGTTGTCTCACATGAGACTCAATTTTTCGTAAAGAAACAGAACCGTCTTTTCCACGGTCCACAACAAAAACGGTTACCTGACCCCTGTCCACAAAAATAATACGCTCATCCTCCAGCGGATGAGCTCTTGTTACAACTTCTGTTAGTCGTTCGAGATCAATCATAACCCTCCCATATATTTATATCATAAAATATTTTTATCACACAACAAAAAACCACTCGAGTGAGTGATTTTTTGTTACTACTATTAAAATTTCATCTCATCATAAGTTTTCCGGAGCAATTTATCTGGGCTTGCTAGCCCAGCGAACTTCTCGGCCCGTCGGCCTGCGGATGCTCCGAAAAAAGTGTGCTTGTGAGGAGATTTTAATAATAATTTCTCAATCTATTTATTTTGTCATGTTGGCGGATTTTTTCGTGTGCCTTTGCTTCGATTTGGCGAATGCGTTCGCGAGTGACACCAAACTCCTTGCCTACTTCTTCGAGTGTGTGAGTTACGCCGTCCACGAGTCCGTGACGCATTTCGAGAATTCGTCTCTCCTTTTCTGGTAAGTCATTTAATATTTCGCGGACTTGATCAGAGATAATTCGGCGAGAAGATTCTTGTTCTGGTGAGAGAATTTTTTCATCCGCCATAAAATCACCGAGCTTTGATTTGCTCTCGTCATCTGAATCCCCAATAGGACTCTCGAGAGAAACTGTACTCTGGTCGATTTTTTCAATCGTATACACTTTATCAACCGGTAAATTCATCTCAACAGCGATTTCTTCCGGAAGAGGATCACGACCGAGATCTTGCGAGAGACGTCTCACAACTTGTTTGTATTTTGCGATTGTTTCCACCATATGCACCGGTACTCGAATTGTTCGCGACTGGTCTGCGAGAGCACGAGTAATCGCCTGTCGTATCCACCACGTCGCATACGTAGAAAACTTATAACCTTTTTTCCAATCAAATTTATCAACTGCTTTGAAAAGTCCTATGTTGCCTTCTTGAATGAGATCAAGGAGTGTGAGATCAGCACTTCGTCCGACGTATTTTTTTGCAATGGAAACCACGAGTCTGAGGTTAGCACGAGCAAGCAGATTTTTTGCTTCCACGTCGCCGGCTTCAATACGTCGCGCGAGATCCTTTTCCATTCCTCCGGAAATAAGTTGATACTGTCCAATTTCCTTGAGATACATCTGGATTGAATCAAAAGATGAATCCCCTCCTCTGCCACTGTACGCAGAAAATTTTGATGTGAGAAGTTCATCGTTGTTTACTTCGAGAAGTCCTCCTCCTTCCAAAATATCAACTCCACTCGTCGAGAGTTTATCATAGAGTTCATCAAGAAAAAGAATGTCCTCTTCCACATGCGGAAATTCTTTCAAAATTTCATCATATGTGACATAGCCACGCTCCTTGCCTTTTGCAGTGAGACGTTCCATTCCTTGTTCCTGTCTGTCAGCTTTTTTCAGAATTTTTGGGGCAACGATGTGTTGGGCTTTTGTTGCGACACCTTTTTGTTTTTTGTGTGCACGCAATTTTGGAGCGACAACTTTTTTCGCTTTTTTAACAGCTTTCACTTTTGAAGGTTTTGTTTTGCCAGCTTTGGCTGGTCGTGCCTTCGTATTCTGTTTTTGCTTATTTTTTGTCATTGTTTTTAATATGATTAATTTTTTGTGATATTTTTTGACATTCTTCCAGATATTTCAGGACCAGTGCACTGTCTCTAGTTTGTTCCGCTTTCTGCAGAAGAATCATCATCTCAGAAAACTTTCGTTTCAAATATTCTTCTTCCAAACTCTGCAGAAGTTCAGCGATATCTTTTTCTAAATCTTTTTTTCCTCCATAATAATTTTCTATTTCAAACACCAGAGCATCTTTTTCTTTTTCAAAATCAACAATCATTTTCTCCATGGTATCACCAATAATTTCACCCACTTTTTCCTTGAGTTCAAGCGCATCGATCCGTGGAGTACTGTGGTTTTTCTGCCAGATAATAAGTCCTATGAGACGTCGCTCGATTGAGTCTATTCGTGAATGTGATGGGGTTATCTCCTTTATAATACTCTCTGTTTCTTTTTCGCCAACCTTTTTCAAATCCTCCCACAAGGCATCTTCTTTGATAAATGTTTTCTGTGCAATACTTTTTATAAAATTTGATCTCTCAATTGAACTTCCAATGAGCGCGACGTACGGCAACACATGTTTTTGAATTTCTTTTCCAAGATCTCTGACCGAAAGTCCGCGAGCAAGTAAACTGTCTGTGTAAAAATCAATAATATGTTTTGAGTTTTTTAGTATATTTCTAAGTTCATCAGGATTTTCTTTTGCAAGGTCTGCTGGATCTTTTCCTGTTGGCATTTGAGCAACCTTGAGATCCATATCGAGAGACAATGCCAGCTTGGCACTTCTATCCGACGCAGAGAATCCAGCATTATCTCCATCGAACGCCATAATGATTCTTTGTGACAATCTGCGAAGTTTAACAAGATGTTCTGCGGTCAGTGCAGTACCAGACGAAGCCACTGTATTTGTAATCCCTATTTGATGGAGCATAAGAAGATCCATTTGACCCTCCACAAGTATCGAATAGTCTTTGAGACGTATATCCTTCTTGGCTCTGTCCAAACCAAACAATATCTCTGATTTGTTGAAAAGCATCGTTTCTGGGCTATTGAGATATTTCGGTGATGTATCTTCTGCCACCAAAATCCTCCCAGAAAAACCAACAACCCTCCCCGATGAGTCAGCAATTGGAAACATAATTCGCCCTCTAAATGTATCGTAGTAGCTATCCGAACCTTCTTTCCGCTTGATCAGTCCGACTGCGAGCATATCTTTTTCGGAAACTCCTTTTGATTTCAAAAATTCAAACAATTCTCGCCATTCGAGCGGTGCATAACCCAAACGAAAATTTTTTATTGTCGTCTCTGTCACTTTTCTACCAGCGAGATAATTTTGTGCATCCTGATTCTCAGAGAGTTTTTTCTGATAAAAGAATACTGCTTGTTCCAGCACACTAAACAGTGTATCTTTTTCTGTTTTATTTTCACCTCGAGAATAATCCAGTGTAACACCAGCCCGATCGGCAAGCACTTTGAGTGAGCCAACAAAATCGAGTCCTTCAAATTCTTGCACAAATGTAAAAATGTCGCCTTTGGCCTGACAACCAAAACAATAATAACTGCCACGATCTGGCGACACAAAAAACGATGGTGTTTTCTCATTGTGAAAAGGACACCTACCTTTAAAATTGGCACCTGCCTTTTCCAGCTTTATGTATGAGCCAACAAGAGAAACAATATCTATTTTTGATTTTATTTGTTCAACGTTGGAGGACATGTTTTTTAACACTAACAAAATCTTGTCGAAGTAATGTCTTTTTTGGGGACTTCGGACCGCGACGGCGGGAGATTGAGCGGTCGGCTAGCAAGCCGAACCGCGTGCCCCAAAAAAGATATTACAAGAAAAAGATTTTGTGAAATATCAAAACCTTACCGAAAAAATACTCCCCTTTGACAAATTAGTTATTCTCCTCAAACTGTGGTCGATCAGCTTTCAAATCCAATATCATTTGCGCTTTTCTACTACCTACAAAACCTGTACCCGCAGGAATAAGTCGTCCGAGAATAACATTTTCCATAAGTCCAGCAAGTTTGTCATCATTGCCACGGATTGCACTTGAAATAAGCATTCGTGTTGTGTGTTGGAATGATGCAGATGCAAGAAAACTCTTTCGTGAGAGTGACACGTCTGTAATACCCATAACAATATCATCTGCCTTTGCTTCTTCTCCACCTGTTTCTTTGATTCTTGCATTTTCCTCGGCAAGGAAAGGAGTCTCTACAATATCATCAACTGAAAAGGCAGTGTTTCCTGGATTTTTAATTCTCTTTCGAGAAAACATTTGTCTCACAATTGTTTCAATGTGTTTTCGAGACACAGTTTCTCCTTGAAGTTCGTATGGTTTGTTGATCTCTCGAATGATATAGTCGATTGTCTTGTCTCTGCCAGCATATTTGAAGAGCTCGTCGATATCAGCTGAACCGTCAGTAATAATATCTCCCTTCTTTATTTCATCACCAACTTTGACCAAAATAACTCGGTTGAGGCTGATTGAATATTCGATTGAAGTTTTGTTTTTTGTTCTATCTTCAAGGTTTGGAGTGATTGTAATAACCTTTTCCTTTCCAGTGATTCGAATATCTGAAATACGTCCAGATACAGAAGAAACAACTGCTGGATTTTTTGGTTTTCTTTTCTCAAAGAGTTCCTCAACTCTCGGCAAACCTTGTGTAATGTCTCCACCTGTCTGAGCAATACCTCCGGCGTGGAATGTACGCATTGTAAGCTGTGTTCCTGGCTCACCGATAGCCTGTCCAGCAACTGTACCAACAGCTTCACCGAGCTCAACAATCTTGTTTCGTCCGAGATCAGCACCATAACACTTCACACAAATTCCGTTTGGTGTTTTACATGTGAGTGGAGATCGAACTTTGACAGAAGGAACACCAACTGACTCGATTTGCTGTGCCTCTTTTGTTGAAAGGAAATGATCTTTTTTGAACAATACTTTTCCATCAGATACAACGTCTTCTGCCAAAAATCTTCCTTTGATATTTTTTGCAATTGAAACTTCAAGACCTGATGCGGCATTCTTGTCGATAATAATAGAATCTTTTGTTCCACAATCTTCCTCTGTAATAATTGTATCCTGAGCAACAACGAACAGTTTTCGAGTGAGATATCCAGCCTTTGCTGTGTTGAGAGCGGTGTCTGTCAGACCTTTTCGTGATCCGTGAGTAGTAATAAAGTATTCAATTGGAGTCAAACCTTCTTTTGAACAAGAAAGAATTGGGAATTCAATTGTCTCTCCGGCTGTGTTTGTAATGAGACCTTTCATTCCGGCCATTTGAGTAATGTTTGACATCGAACCTCGAGCCTTTGAAAGCACCATATCTGACACAGATCCATTTCGTGGAAGAGTTGCTGGCATAAGTTTTTCAACTTCAGCCTTCGCTCCATGCCATACTTCGGTAATCTGTCGAAGTCTTTCCTCTTTTGAAATAAGACCCATATTAAAGTTCTCTGCGATTTCATCGCCTTTTGATTTTGCTTTTTCAATAATGTCTTTCTTTCCTTCTGGAATCTGGATATCATCAATACCCCATGTCACACCAGAGTGTGTTGCATATTTGAATCCAAAACTCTTTATCTTGTCGATAATTGGAGGAACATTTTCAATTCCGTATTTTTCGATGAGGTCATCCACGAGCTGTTCGATTCTGTTTCTGTTGATTTCCTGATTGATGAATGGATAGTCTTTTGGCAATACACTGTTGAAGAGAAGTCGTCCTACTGTTGTCTCAAAAAGTTTTCCATCAAAAATATGATATTTTGGAGATGAAGTTGGGAGAACTTTTATTTTTGATCGGTATGAAATTTCTTCGTAGTCGTATGCGGTAATCGCACTGTTTGGAGATGAGAATAGCTTGCCCTCACCTTTTTCTCCAGGTGCTTCTTTTGTCATCCAATAACATCCAAGGACAATATCGAGCATTTTTGCTGACACTGTTGGAATACCTGATCCTGGTTTCAAAATGTTTTTGTCTGCTGCCATTATTTCTCTTGCCTCGAGCTGTGCCTCATCAGAGAGTGGCACATGAACAGCCATTTGGTCTCCGTCGAAGTCCGCGTTGAATGCAGAACATACGAGTGGATGAAGTTGAATAGCATTTCCTTCAATCAAGATTGGTTTGAAAGCCTGAATACCAAGTCTGTGCAATGTAGGAGCTCGGTTCAAAAGTACATATCTGTCTTTGATAACATCTTCCAAAATTGCCCATACTTCTGGAACACCATCTTCAATAAGTTTTGATGCGCCACGAATATTGTATGAAAGTTCTTTTTTGAGAAGTTGTGAAATAACAAATGGTTTGAAAAGTTCAAGTGCCATATGTTTTGGCAAACCACACTGATTGAGATGTAACTCTGGACCCACAACGATCACTGATCGTCCAGAATAATCAACACGTTTACCGAGGAGGTTTTGACGGAAAATACCTCGCTTACCTTTGAGGTTATCAGCAAGAGATTTGAGAGGTCGTCTCTGTGACTGATTGACTGCTCCACTCGCACTACCATGTCTGATTGTATTATCAACGAGAGCATCAACAGCCTCCTGCAAAATTCTTTTTTCATTTCGCAAAATAACATCAGGAGCGTGAATTTCCTTGAGTTTCTTGAGTCGATTGTTTCGGTTGATAACTCGTCTGTACAAGTCGTTTACATCAGATGTTGCATATCGTCCTCCATCGAGTGGAACCATCGGACGAAGTGCTGGTGGAATAACTGGAATGAGTGTCATAAACATCCATTCTGGTCTCGAGTTTGAATTTATAAGCGCCTGTATTGTACTGATTCGTTTGTTGAGTCTGACCGCTTCGAGTGATCCGGCTTTTTCGTATTCTGCTGTGAGCTGTGTCAAAAGTTTATTCAAATCAATTTTTTTGAATATGTTGTAGATAGCTTCTGCACCAATGCCAGCCTCAAACATTGTGCCGTATTTCATTGAGAAGTTGTGATATTCGATCTCATCAAACACTCTACCCTCCTGAATAGATTCAATTTCTCTTTTTGCATTGAGGAGCATTTCTTTGACCGCTTCTTTTGTTTTTTCGTCCTGCAAAGATTTTACTTTTGCTTTGTATTCAGAATCAAGATCTTTCAAATATCGCACTCTGTCTTCCTCAGAAACTTTTGTGACAATGTAGCCAGCAAAGTAAATCACCTTTTCCAAATCTGCTGTTGGAATACCGAGTACCATACTGATTCGGCTTGGGAGAGATTTCAAAAACCAAATGTGAGAAACAGGAGAAGCGAGCTCGATATGTCCCATTCTCTCTCGTCGCACAATAGATCGTGTAATTTCTACACCACACTTTTCACACACAATACCTTTGTATCGAATACCGCGATATTTTCCACAGTAACACTCGTAGTCCTTGTCTGGACCAAAAATCTTTTCGTCAAAGAGACCTGCTTTTTCACTACGCTGTGTTCGGTAGTTGATTGTCTCAGGCTTTGTGACCTCGCCAAAAGACCATTCTCGGATTCTCTCCGGAGATGCAATCTTGAGAGCGATTGTCTCAAAATTATTATTTGATTGGGTTGATTTGTTTTTCATAATTTTTGATGGTGTAAAAATTAAAATTTCTCTTCCTCCTTGCCTCTTTTAATCTGCACATCGAGCGCAAGACCCCGGAGGTTATTGAGAAGAACATTAAACGATGCTGGTGTGTTGAGTTCTGTGATTGGCAGACCCTTGACGATAGCATCGAATGCCGCTGAACGACCCAAAATATCATCGGACTTAATTGTCAAAATTTCTTGTAATGTATGTGCTGCACCGTGACCCAAAAGTGCCCAGACTTCCATTTCTCCAAATCTTTGTCCTCCGTTTTGTGCTTTTCCTCCGAGTGGTTGTTGTGTAATGAGAGAGTATGGACCGATTGATCTCATATGGATCTTGTCCTCCACCATATGATGAAGCTTCATAATGTACATATATCCAACAGCAATATCCTGCTCAAATTTCTCACCAGTTCGACCATCAAAAAGCGTCATTTTTCCGTTTTCTGCAAAACCAGCTTTTTTGAGTTCTTCTTTGATTTCATCACCTGTTGCTCCTGAGAATGGAGGCACGATAGCCTGATAACCGAGTGTGTGTGCCGCAAGACCCAAGTGCATTTCCAAAATTTGTCCGAGGTTCATACGTGATGGCACTCCAAGTGGTGTCAAAATAACATCAATAGGTGTACCGTCAGCCATATATGGCATATCTTCGATAGGCAATATTCGTGAAATAACACCTTTGTTTCCGTGTCGTCCGGCTAGCTTGTCTCCCACAGAGACATTTCGGAGTTGTGCAACTTCAATATAAATTTGTTTTATGATTCCTGAGTCGAGTTTATCTCCTTTTTCTCGTGAGAAAACTTTGACGTTGATAACTCGCCCTCGCTTACCACCTTCCATTCTCTTTGATGTGTCTTTTACATCTCGAGCTTTTTCACCAAAGAGTGATCGGAGAAGTCTTTCCTCTGGTGTGAGTTGTGTCTCACCTTTTGGAGTAATTTTTCCAACCAAAATATCACCTGTGCGAACTTCTGCACCGATTCTGACAATACCGTCTTCTGCCAAGTTTTTGAGTTTACTTTCTCCAACATTTGGAATATCACATGTTGTAACTTCTGGACCGAGTTTTGTATCTCGAACGTTTACAACAAATTCCTCAATGTGAATGGATGTAAATTTACTTTCCTCTACAACTCGTTCCGAAAGAATAATAGCGTCTTCGTAGTTTGAACCACTCCATGACATAAAGGCAACGAGCATATTTTGACCGATTGCTGTCTGTCCATGTTCTGATGCACTTGTGTCAGCCAAAACATCTCCAGTTTTTACTTTGTCACCAACATCAACTGATGGTCTCTGGTGAAATGCTGTAAAGCCGTTTGTTCGAGAGAATTTTACAAGTTTGTATTCTTTTTCTTTTCCTTTTGAATTTTTGACAACAACCTTGCTACCATCTACTGCAACAACTTCTCCAGACTCCTCGGCAATAACAAGTCGGCCAGTATCTTTGAGTGCATCTTTTTCCATACCTGTCGCAACGAGTGGTGCTTCTGGAATAATACATGGTGTGGCTTGCTTCTGCATGTTTGAGGCCATGAGTGCTCGGTTTGCCTCGTCGTGGTTTAAGAATGGAATCATTGATGTTGCAATCGAAAATGCCTGATTTGTAGCAACATCTATATATTGTACTTTTTCTTTTGAGACAACACTTGGATTGCCTTCGATACGAACTTCAACTTCATCTACCAAAATTTTGCCATTTTCATCGTACGGAGTTGCAGCGTGTGCGATCGCATAACTTTCTTCTTCTGACGCATTAAGGAAAACAATTTCATCTGTTACTTTTCCATTTTTTACTTTTGCATATGGAGTTTCAATCATTCCAAAATCATTGATGCGAGCATAAATAGCCAAACGTAACACGAGACCAATGTTTGGACCTTCTGGTGTGTGGATCGGACAGAGTCTACCATAGTGTGATGTATGCACGTCGCGAACTTCAAATCCGGCACGTGTTCGACTGAGTCCACCAGGACCGAGTGCAGAAAGTGTTCGGAGATGTTCCATTTCTGTGAGCGGATTGTACTGTTCCATAAAATGTGACAACTGGTTTGTTGCAAAAAATTCTTTGATTCGTGCCTGAAGTGGCTTTGGAGAGATAAACTGGACAGGTAAAGTAACATCAGTGTCTATTGTAGACATTCTGTTCTGAATATTTCTCTTGATCTGAGCCATACCCTTTCGGATATTTTGCTGGAAAAGCTCTCCGACAAATCGCACTCGTCTCGAACCGAGGTGATCGATATCATCCTCCATCGCATGCGGAGTATTATTTAATGTTGAAATGTGAGAAATGATTGTGACAATATCGTCGAGAGAAATAGTTTTTCGCTCGAGTTCTTTCTCGTCCATTTTCTTGCCAAATCGCTTGTTAAATCGAAATCGTCCAACTCGAGAAAGGTCATATCGCTCTTTATCAAAGAGAGCAGTCACAAAATCCTTTGCATTGTCTGCTGTAGCGAGATCACCGTCTCGAAGTCTCTTGTAAATCTCTACAAAAGAATCATCAGCTGTTTTTGCATGGTCCTTTGCAAGAGTTTTTTCTATTGCTGTTTTTGCAAATTCATTCTCAGTAAAGAGTTTGAGAATATCGGCATCTGTGTGAGCACCGAGAACCCTGAGAAGAGAAACTGCGGGGAATTTTCGCTTGCGGTCGATACGTACATATATAGTACCGTCTGTGTCTGTCTCAACTTCTACCCATGCACCTCGTGAAGGAATCACTTTTGCACCAAAAAGCTTGCGACCCTTAATTTCAGATGCAGTAAAGAACACACCGTATGAACGTGCGAGCTGTGGCACAATAACTCTCTCAATACCGGAAATAATAAATGTTCCGTGAGAAGTCATAAGAGGGAAATCAGCCATAAAGATTTCCTGCTCCTTTTCTGTATTCAAAATAAAGTTCTTGAGTTTTACTTTTACTTTGAGAGTTGCTTCGTATGAAAACTTGTTATCTTTCGCATAATACTCATCGTATTTTGGATGAGCAAGCTCAAACCCGGTAAAATCGAGTTGGAACTTCTTTTCAGAATAGTCCTTGATTGATGAGAACTCTGAAAAAACTTCTTTGAGGCCCTGCTCAACGAGCCATTTAAAAGAATCTATCTGTGGTTCTACAAAGTTTGGTACTGGTACCAAAGGCTTCTTGAACCGATTGAAAAATTTCTGTGGACGAGCAGATGTTTTTTGAGACATAATATGTGTTGTACGTAATAAAAAAACTTCTTATAAATGAAAACTTTTCTTAAAACAAAAACCAGCCTTTCCCCAAAGGCTCTAACAAAAATATTCTCTTTTTAGCGATTGTTTCGCAAAATAGTGTTGAAAATACGCTAATCAACTGTACTTTGGCCACCGAAACTCAATCAAGTAAAGTCAAATATTAGTGTACTCCCCTAGTTGAAATCTGTCAAGCAAAGTCAAGAAAGTTATCCACAAGCTATCCCCAACAGCTTTGACAGCCAACTTGTGCACAGGGGGTCAATTTGACTATTTGAAAAAAGGCCATTTCTGGCCTTTTTTCAAAATTATTTTATATATTCCACAACCTCATCAAATTCCCTCCTGACTTTTGGGCGTTTACCTGCAGGATCATCACCTCTATATCCGAGTGCGAGCATTGTTGCCGACTTCAAATTTTTTACTTTGAGGCCGAGCACTTCATCAACTTTCTCGTTTTGAAAACCTTCCATTGGTGCATTATCAATACCCATAAGAGATGCAGTTTCCATCATAATACCGAGTGCAATATATGTTTGGGATCGCACCCATGCCTCGAGCATTCCTTTTGCATTCACGCCTGTCACAGCTCCTTCAACTGAATGTTTGAGTCCTTCCAAATCTTCTATTCTTACATTTTGAATTTTTGCGGTACGTTCCAATCTTTCCCGAACAATATTTTCTACCACATCAGTTCTGTATGTCAGTACGACGAGATGTGACGCATCTGTGATTTTTGGCTGACCATATCCAACCTCTTTGAGTTTTACTCGCACTTCTGGATTTTCTACGACAATAAATTTCCATGCCTCGATACCATACGAACTCGGAGAGAGACGCGCACTCTCGAGTATAGTTTTCACATCATCCTCAGAAACTTTTTTTGTTGGATCAAACACCTGCACCGCATATCTCCATCCCAACGCTTGTGTAATATTTTCTTTTGTATTCATATTTTTTATTATTAAATCGCTTATAATCTCAGACGTACAAATAACATTAAAATGTCATTATATAATTTTCTAATTTTAAAATATATTTATAGATTGAGCAATTGACTCCTGAATTTTTTATGTTATTATCTCCATCGGAGGCCAGGATGTACAACGACAAAGAAGTGGTTGCCAAGGGACTCCCCCGTTTGCGGGATTTCTTGGCGAAAAATCATCAGGTTTCTTTTATCATCCTACTTGCGGAAAGTCCGCGAGTGAGATCTTATATGCAAGAAATCGCCAAAGGCGAACACAATATCTCAAGAATATTGGGTCTTGCCGAAGAACTTAGCAATGATTTCAAAAAAGAATTTGATGTAAAATATACTGAGGTCAAAGAAGATGCTCTCGACCAGCTTCGTAGATTCGAGGAGTGCATTGCCTTCCTTCTCAAAAAAGAAGGTGTGTTCTCTGGGGTTGAGAGTGTCATCCAATCATCTACTGTGGATGAACTCATCCAACTTTTACAAGTCAGATTTTTTGAAAAACCAATCACCTGTCACTGCCTCGTCTGTGAAAGTTGTTTGGAAAGAATAAAAGAACCAGTTGAATATCTCTTTCAGTCTCTGCCGACAGAAGTCCAGGAGCAGATGAAAGAATTGAGAGATGCTATGTTTGAAAAAATTACCAGCACTTTGCCCGAAGATGCTAAAGTCTGTGCAATTATTCAAAATGCCGACTCCACCGAGTTGGAACAGCTCATTATTCACAATCCTCTCCCCGAGGATCGTCAAAAATTTCTCTTGCATGCGGACAGCTGTCCTCATTGCAAACAAAAAATACTTGATCTGAAACTGCTTTCCGATCTGGAAAGACAGTTTAGCAAGTAACACAAATCCCGCCCCACACAGGCGGGTAATTTTTTGTCTGAATTTGTTATATCGTCTTGTATGTTGGAGTGATGTCTTGTGGTACAGAAATAATATTGAAACGAATTCTACCAATAAGTTCCCCGCGAGTAGTTTCTACATTGACACGCCATTTACCTGCGAGATCAATATTTCGAATGGAATATGTACGGAAACCATCTCCTCTACCGCCGAGTACGGGAAGAAACACAAACCCTTCATCGAGCCATTTTTTGGCGGATTCATCATAGTACTGCCATTTGTGAGTAATAGTTGTATTGAGAGATGTTGGTGCAAACACTGCACTATATACATACACCGGCTCACCGAGCACGATATGAAGGTCGGGATAGATTGTTACAAAACTTTTCCAACCAATATCTTCAAATCCGACGACATAGTTTCCATCGGCATCTTTTTGTATTGAATGATATGCATCGCCACTTTTGAGAGAAAGCGGAATTGGTGGCAAAACGTGTGTAAAGTACAGTATATTCATTCCAGCAAAAATAACCACGATTGCAACAGTGATGATTTTTTTACTTTTACGAAAATGTTCGCGATTTACTCTCCACAAAATTCGAAGGAAAAGGAAAATAGTAAGGAGACTCACTGCTCCAGACAATAAAAAGATGACTGGACCAATTTGATGCAAGAGCACCGGCAAGAGAAATGTTGCAAAAGAAAAAATCGAAAGAAAGAAAAGTGATACTTGAAATGAGAGAATTTCATAATGCCTCTTGAGTGACTCGTTGGCCCAAAACGCGAGTGCGAGAATGAGAAGGAACGGCCAGCTGACTGACAAATCTCCACTGCGGAAATAAAATACAAGATATGTAGACAAAATTCCTCCAAAAAAGAATTGCAAAATGTTGACATACCAAAAATGTGCTCTTTCTGGATTTTTTTCATCCCCACCCGAGTTTTCAGTTTTGTTGACGAGCACAATAAACACTCCGACAATCAAAAGGTGTGCGACAACCCAGAAATTTTCCCAGAGTGTATCAAGACGTTTGAGTGTGAGCGCATCAAAAACGAATCCTCCAATGAGAGAGAGGGATGAGATCGGTCGTTCAAACCGCCCATAAAAATTCCTAACGGAAATAAAAAACGACATATACGTAGATACTCACAGTATAACACAACAAAAAGGTACAGTGACTAGAATGACAAAAAATACAGCGGGTGTATTATATATGTAGAAGGTTCCCTATGCTGACACCAGAGGAACAAGAGAAGGTTAATAATATGGCGGATGCTATCGGCCAACAAGCCGTCAAATATAGCAACCGTCTCAGAAAACAGGTTATCAAAGAGCTCGAGAGACTTGGTTTTGCCTCTGAAATTAAGCTCTGTGTGTCAATCGACCTACAGAGAATAAATAAAGGAGAAGAAACTCCCCACGTAGCCGAGGAGTCGCCTCCCGTGACCGAGAATCCCTCTCCTCCCACTGAGGCTCGGGAGTGGAAGCCCACTATCAAGGACTCTCATTTTCTGAAGTCCTTAGGAATTTATATTGAATAGCACTCATACCCTTCGCTCGCCACCACCCTTCTCCGGTCGGCGGGCACTTTTTTTACACGCAAAAACCGCAGAGATTCAGTCAGTGCGTTTTTGTAATTTTGGTTATGAGAGATGTTTTGAAACAAGCTTTGTCATTTCAAACATATTTACAACTGACTTTCCACCAAACACTTTCTTGAGAGCTTCATCAGCATTGATGTTTCTCTTGTTCTTTGCGTCTTGAAGGTTATTCTTTTTAATATATACCCACAACTTTTTTACAACTTCTGATCGGGGCATTGGACCTTTGCCTACGACTTCTGCCAATTCTGGACTGACAGAGAGGGGCTTCATAAACGCAGATGTAGCTTTTGCCATAAATTTGATGATCGCTCCTCCACGGGAACGATATAGCTTTTTATTTAATTATTAATTATTAACCCCTATATTCTACCACAAAGCAGAAAAATGTGCATCAAGCCTGTTTTGCACCTTCACGAAAAGATGTGATGACTATGATACTGATGGAGATAATAATAAAAAGTACGGAGAGACCGAGAGAGACGCGACCTTTGTCCACTGGCACGAGTCCTTGTGAGTAGTCAGGTGTGAGGAGAGTGAGAATAATTGAAATAGGAATATAGACGAGAGAAAACCGCGACCAAGCTTTGTACACTCTGTCTGGCATTTTGTATGTAATAGCGGAGAGGAGGAAAAGGGGGAGGAAAATTTCTAAAGATATAAGCAGATGATATAGAAAATCAACACAATTTGATTTAAAAATAGAAAGTAAAAAACTCGACAAAAAATTTCCTCCCTCTTCGACATTACAGATTTCATAAGTTCCAAAATAATTAACAACCAGAAGAATAATTGACACTATCCCAGAAAACCAAAATAAAAGTTTTTTACTCATAGAAAAACATTAAATTAAGTAGTAAATTTTGACATATATAGTATAACAACCAAAAGAATAATTGACACTATGTACAGCAAAGGGTTACTAAACACTGATGTCGGGTTTGCCACAATAACACTCGCGGATTGATTTGTATTTTGTTCCGGTACAGAAATTTGTGGAGCGATTTTGTTTTCAATTGGAATAATTTTTTCCGAAACTTTTTCTGGCGCCGATTGGATTTCATTTTGAACAACTTGTGAAGTACTCTGTTGGGTTGGATTCTGTACAGCTATTACTACTGGAAAACTTTGACTGACAATTGGACCGTTTGAAATAGCGAGTGGTGTCTGTGAAGTAGGTGCATCATTATTTATTACACTTTGTCCACCACCATTTCCCGAAGCCGGAGGAGTTGAAGTTGCTATCGGGTCCGTAACTGGATCTGGGGCTGGATCCGTCTTTTCCGGCACAGTTACAACATCATTTATTTTTGGTACAAGTGTAACTGTGTCTGACCCATCGCTTTTTACATCCACAACCAGAGGCAACAGTGTAGAAAGGTCTCCCGAGGTAGAAGTCTGAGCTGTCGTTCCTGATTCTGCTGGAATATCAGCAAAGGTTGTACTTGCCACCAAATCTCCACCTCGAAACTGCTTCACAGAAAATGTAAACAATGTTTGCTCCGGAGCAGATCCTCCTCCATATCCTGCTTGGTTTTGATTTTGACCAGAAATATATATTTTGTTGTTTGTGTTTGTATCGGTAAAAATATATGTATCATCCCCGACAGTTATCATATATGTATTTGGAATTTGTTCCTCAATTTTTTTTGTTGTTGTAGAAAAGCCTGTGTGATTTCCTTTGTCATCATATATATTTAGAGCAAGATTTGATTGAAGGGAATACAAAAGTCTTTTATCACCTATTTCTGAAATAGGAGAGGAAGTTGATATGTAAAAATAATCTGCCATAGGTCTTAAAGAATCTTTTACCAGATCAGAAATAAATCCTATAAGATTATCAACCTCAAGTATGTTTTTATGATTCAGTTGCCCAGCAGTATAAAATGGATGATCTTTATTAAACTTTTTTAAATCCACCCAGTACCTCTCCCCACTCGGCATCCACAAAGCACTCGGCACAACCACAGTCCCATCCCCGTCTATCGTCCACTCTGGCACGGGCTTTACTGTCATTTTCAAAAAACCACAGGACAATGAATAACATCTGCCTTTTTGATATACCAAACCACTCATTGTGCTCGGCACTCCCCATCCGGCGATTTCATACACCTTTGTTCCACTTGGCGCCGTCCAATTGTCGAGCGAGTCGTGCACAGCTTCAGCCTCTGTGAGAAGTGTCTCACTCAAACTATCTGGCAGAGAAACATTTCCACTTGTCTCGGACACTCGACCATAATCCCCGACCAAAAAGTTATGGAGTCTCTCGCGCGAATGTATAACGTCCCCATATTTGTCCGCCCAATCAGATGTAGAGGATGCAAACATCACGACCGGATTGTCTACGTATGTAAAATAGTTTGCCGAGGGCAGGAGATTGTATGCCGACTGCATATTGTGACCAAGCTCTCGCGCGGTGTGTTCGGAGATGGCAAGAGGCAAAAAACTTGCTGGTATTGCCTGATTTGTTCCGTGGAGGAGCGCCGGTATCGCCTGTGGAGTTCCAACTTGCGGTACTGCAACAAAAATAATTTTATCGATTTTTTCTGCCAGTGGATCCCCCGCATCGGCTAGTTTTTTGATGAGTGCTTTTGTCACGAGTCCGCCATTACTATGCGCGACGATTGTTACTTTGCCAGTCTTTGATGTTTCTGTGAGACGCCTGAGTTCCGAAATAATATACGGTGACGATGTATCATCGGTATACGAAATATTCCCTTCAGCATCTTTTGTCCCGCGACTGACAATGTCATCCAGAGAAAGTCTCCAGTCGTACGGCACAGCAGAGTAGTCGGCAATAGTTCCTGATTGTTTCAAACTATCCAATTCTGCCAAAAATGATTTATAAATATTTGGACCAAGCTCGGCGAGATACACTTCATCCACCACATCTTTCGTAAACACTTTGTGTGCACCGATTGGTGAGTCTATTTGCCGACCATCCTCTCCCAAAAACATATACTCGACATCAGTATTACTCAGCGGTTCCCACAGTCGAGAAACACCTCCACCCTCGTCGGCTCTTTTTTCGCGATACAAGCGACTCGCCTCGATTCCCGGCAAAAAAAGTATGTTTGACCCTTGCGCCGGACAGACTGGTGTGGACGAGCTGTTTATACCATCGACTTGCATAAAAACCGATCGGAGATTTCCGGGGAAATTTGTTGTGTTTGTGAGATACACCGGCGCGCAGGGCGAACCACTCGAACTCCCAGCGAGCGAGAGTGTGTAGTTTGTACCATTCACAGCATTCGCCATTATTTGAAATGTATAATAATGCTCTGGACTGAGTGCCAGTGTCATTCCTCCCCAACACGTGACAGTGGTGTCATCAAAAATGATATCTCTGTCAGCTAACCCTTTTGAGAGAAACTGTAAAGGCACAGGATTTTTCAAATAACATCCGGCACTACCACTGTACACATTATTTGTACCCATATCATGCAGAGTTATGGAGTATGATCCATTCCATTCATAGTCGGAATCCTGACCGATTTTTATGTTGACTCTTTGAATTGTTCCGGAATTTCCTTTGCCGATACTTTGCATTACATTTATATCACTCTTTGATGTGTAAATTTCTGCTGAGTCTGTCTGAGAGAAAATATTTCCGGTGTAGATATGTGGCGAGCTCTCCGTGGGTGTTACGAGAGACAAATTTTCAGGAGAATCATCTAGTCTGAAATAAAATGGCGATGAATAACATCCTCGATATATCTCACACCACTGCTGACTGGCTGTGTAGTCGTTGACTGTGTCGTACAAGGCCATATAAAAATCAGTCCCACTGAATTCTCCGACAACATCAGCAAATTGAAATTCAAAAAATTGATTGCCGTCACCACGAGCTCCCATTACCACGCCGTCCGGAAAATAAAACCACTTGAGCGTGTAATATGTGTCGGAAATAGAACTTGCCGAAACTGAATTAGAAAAAGCGACCGTTCCAGTCACCACATCTCCGAACGTGGACGTCAGTCGCAAACGAACATCCCTTGGACTGCCAACTTTTTTCATCCAGACGCCGACATTATAAATTTTCTGGCCGGCAACTTTGCAATCCAAATTGAGTGTACATCCAAAAGAAACAAACTGCGGTGAATTCAAAATCGCTCCGTGGGCAATTTCATTTGGCGGAGCTTGATCAAATACCACTCGAGCAAATGTATGCGGAACAAAGACAAAACCGGCACAGATAAAAAAGAAAACAAATTGAGGAAAAATTATTTTTAACATTCTCACAAAAAATTTGTGATCCATAGTTCAAAATATTTTATAATGTTTTTAGTATATCAAAATAAATTATTCCGACAAATTGAAAACTGACCAACATCCACAAACCTTGACAAAGTTGTTTATTTAGTTAATATAACTTTCGGAGAACACCGAAATGAGTTTCGAAATGTTTATGGGTTTTTTGGGGATTATCTTTATTCTTGAATTAGTCCCAATTTTCAATTATGCGAAGAAAGGACGAGACACTTTCTTTGAAATAATGACTATCTTCAGTTACTTTTTTCTTATTGTTATCCTTCCCTTCGCATGGTTCGAGGTGGGACGCGGGTATGCCAGACCCGACGACAAGCTGGAAAATGGCACATTTTATCGAGTCTTGGGCCAGCCTCATTGCTGGCAACAAGATGGAAAAAATGAGTGTGTCGCCATCCTGCAAGAGGGTGACGGAAACACCAGGTTGTACAACATTAAAGGGAAAACATTGGAGAATATCCCGACATACTTCATCTGGCGCTCAAATGGCAGGGTGATGGAGAAACTTCCTCCATCACTCAAATAACATACGTTTTTTCAATAACAGCTCGCCCTACCAAGGGTGAGCTATTTCATTTTTATACAAAAGGAAAGTGGCCCACGACGGGGCCACTGTATGATTGCAGGCGAGCGAAATAAACGAAAGACTAGTTGAGCAGATTGACGGGCGTGTTGTTGTTCGGAGAGACAATCGTCCCTACCAGATGCGACTTTTTCGGTGGCGCCTCGATCACTTTGGCAGATCCTCGAGCCACCTTCTTCAAAATAATACCCTCAATGATATAAAAATTGCGATCCTTAGGAACCGCAACAAAAAGAGCGGGGGTTGCTTTAGCCATATCCAAATATAAATATAACTCCTCTTTCCGGATTTTGTCAAATAGTTGTGGAAAAAATCGGAAAATGAAAACTGCAAGCCGGGTCGGCCTGCAGTCCTAAACTATGAACACCAAATGCGTCTTGGTGGAATAACTTTCGCAGGAATCGGAAAATCCCACGTGCCGGAATTTCCGACAGAAGTCTTTTTGATATGGGAGATAACTTCGCCCCCCATCCAAATCGACCCAAAATATGATGTTCCAGGAGTCGTATGACTCTTCAAGAATTTTTTGGCCTTTTTCCTCAGATCCTTCAGATCTTTGGCTTTGAGTCGTTTGACCTCAAATTTGCCACCGATACAATAAGAAAGTATGGCTTCCATTGTAGTCTCCAATTTTTAGTATATAAAAATTTTTACAAAAAGACAATTAAAAAATATGTTTACAAAAACTTTTTCTGTGGATTTCCGAGAGTCCATATGTTCGTATTGCCTCGCGATGCTTTTGTGTTCCATAGCCTTTGTGAATATGAAAATTGTACTGTGGAAAATTTTTATGTAGCTTTGTCATCAGGCCATCACGAGAAACCTTTGCCAAAATACTCGCCCACGCAATTATTTTTTCTTTCTCATCACCTTTTATAATTGTTTTCTGTTTTTTGAATTCAGCTGGAGCTTTGAGTCCACCGTCGAGTCGAACATCACAGTCAACCCCTGATAATTTCAGTTTTTTTATACCATCCCCCATTGCTTTTTTGATTGCAAATGAGAGACCTTTTGTATCAATGATTTTATTTGAAATATGAATAATCGCAAATGTAATAGCTGACTTTTTTAAAACCTGTGCATAGTTTTCGCGAGACTGTGGAGAAAGTTTTTTGCTGTCTTTGCCGAGTGGTGGTAGTTTTTTGTCTCGAGTAAGTCTTTTATACAAACTTGCCTCACAAGAAACCACACAGACAGTCACCGGCCCCGCCAAGGGTCCCCGCCCAACCTCATCAATTCCGACAATGTATTTCATCTCGCCATTTTATCATACAAAATAAAAGCCCTGACATTTCTGCGCAGGGACACATATTAAATATAATTATTTCAACCTGTCAGATCCAAAAACTTCGACAGGTGTCGTTGCATCGAAAGAACGATGTTTTGAACATTGCGCAGGACTAACACCTTTGTCCACAGCAATAATCCTGCCCCTCTTCTCATCGATTTTTTCGTAACACAGACGATGAGGGAGTTTATCAGGAGTTTCTTCTGATGACACAAACCAGAAAATCTCCCCGATCTTGACTCGCTCAAAAAATGTAAAAAGACGAGTTTTGATTTGCATATTTTCTATATGTAAACCTAAACTTTTTTGTGATTTAGTCAATACCAGCGGAAAAAAACAAAAAATGCTACAATGATTTCGACATGGCTTCCAAATTTACACATCTCCACACACACTCGCACTACTCACTTTTGAACGCATTGCCGAAAATTGACGAACTCGTCAAAACAGCAAAAAAAATGGGAATAACTTCCCTTGCTCTCACAGACAACGGAAACCTCTACGGTGCGATTGAATTTTATAAGGAATGTCAAAAACAGGAAATAAAACCAATTATTGGTATTGATGCATATGTTGCGTATAGATCGCGACACGACAAACAAACCGGTGTGGACAAAGACAGATTTCGACTTGTTCTCCTTGCAGTAGATCAGATTGGCTACAAAAATCTCATCAAACTTGTTACATATTCACACATCGAGGGTTTCTATTACAAACCACGACTCGACAGAGAACTGTTGGAAAAATATAAAGAAGGTTTGATTGCCATCTCGCCGTCATTTGCTGGAGATGTAGTCAAATCACTCACTCTTCGTGACAAAGAAAAAGCTCTGGAAAAAGTGGAGTGGTACAAAAAAACATTTGGATCGGAAAATTTCTTTTTGGAAATCACTCATCATCCAGAAATAAAAGGCCACGAGGAAAAAATGAAAAACCTTGTCGATTTTGCCCGCGAAACAAATATAAATATAATGGCAGCACACGATGTGTACTATCTAGACCCAGCCGACCGGCTCGCTCGCGAAACACTTATGGCAGTGCAAAACAACGCGGATATTTCTGACAAAATGAGCTCTGGCGACACCGAGGATTTTTCTTTTATTTCTCCAGAAAAAGCAGAAGAATTTTTTGCGAGCCTACCAGATGCACTCCAAAACACTGAAAAAATAGCCGAGAGGTGCAATCTCGCACTCACACTCGGTAAATGGCTTTTCCCGCAGTACATCGTGGAAAGTGGACTTTCTGCTGATGATGAGCTCCGCAAAATCACAGAGGAAGGAATAGCAAAGCGCGGAGTACCAGACACACCCGAGACTCGCGAGAGAATGAACTACGAACTCAAAGTCATTGGCGACAAAGGATATGCACCATACTTTCTGGTGGTGTCCGACCTCTTGCGATTTGCCAGGGAAAAAGGAATTCTCTCAAACATTCGAGGTTCGGTGTCCGGCTCTCTTGTTACGTATCTCTCCGGCATTACAAACATCAACCCAATTGAATATGAAATTCCATTCGAGCGATTTCTCAATCCCGATCGACCATCCGCTCCCGATATTGATATGGACTTTGCCGACGACAGACGTGACGAAATGATTGAATATGCACGAGAAAAATATGGTGCAGACAAAGTTGCACAAATCGGAACATTTGGAACAATGGCTGCGCGCGGATCCGTGAGGGACGTGACACGCGCAATGGGACTTCCGTACGGAGTCGGAGACTCGATAGCCAAACTGATTCCGATGGGTTCACAAGGTTTTCCAATGACCATCGACAAAGCAATGGAAGATGTTGAGGAACTCAAAGAAAGATACAAAAATGAACCCGACGTCAAAAAGATTATTGATATGGCGAAAAAAATTGAAGGTTGCGCCAGACATATGGGAGTTCACGCAGCTGGTGTGGTGATTTCTCCGATGCCACTCACTGATATTGTACCGCTACAATACGATCCAAAAGGCGAAGGGAAAATTATCACGCAATACGATATGTATAGTGTGGACGAAAACAATGCCGGACTTTTGAAATTTGACTTTCTTGGTCTCAAAAACCTTTCAATCATCGCCGACACAATCAACCTCATCAAACATACAACTGGTGTAGTTGTTGACCCCGACACAATGCCGATCAATGACAAAAAAACATTTCAGATGCTCGCCAAAGGAGACACGACTGACCTCTTTCAGCTCAATGGCGAAGGAATGACAAAATTTTTGGTTGATCTCAAGCCAAATACAATCCACGATATCAATGCCATGGTGGCACTCTACCGTCCTGGTCCAATTCAATTCATTCCCGACTACATCAAGCGAAAACATAATCCGAAACTCATCACATATCTCGATCCAGCACTCGAACCGATTTTGAAAAAAACAAATGGAATTTTGGTGTACCAAGACGACCTCCTCATGATGGCACACAAACTCGCTGGTTATACTTGGGGTGAGGTAGACAAATTCCGCAAAGCCGTCGGTAAAAAAATCCCCGAAGAAATGGAAAAACAAAAAGAAAAATTTATAAACGGCTGTGTCGAACATTCCGGGTGGCCACTTAGGAAAGCACAGGAAATCTGGGGCTGGATCGAGCCCTTTGCGTCGTACGGTTTCAACAAAGCACACTCGGTTTCCTATGGACGAGTGGCGTATCAGACTGCATACCTCAAAGCAAACTTTCCCGCAGAATATATGGCGAGTGTCCTCACACACGAGGCCGGCGATGTAGACAAAGTCGCCGAATCAATCGCGGAATGTAAACGAATCGGCATTAGTATTTTGCCACCAGACATAAATGAATCGTTCAAGGATTTTACTGTTATCAAATCAACCGGAGATGGCAAGGCAGATGCAATCCGTTTCGGACTCAAGACAATTAAAAACTTTGGCGAAGGAATTGCAGACTCTATTATTGCCGAGCGCAAAAAAAATGGACCGTTCACCAGTCTCTCAGAATTTCTCACTCGTGTGACAGACAAAAATCTCAACAAAAAATCTTTGGAGTCTCTCATCAAAGCCGGTGCACTCGATGCATTCAGTGACAGGCATACGCTCCTCCACAACCTCGACCGACTCCTGACATTTCACAAAGAAGAAAGCACAAAAGAGTCTGCTCAAGATTCCCTCTTTTCTCTTTTTGGTGGAGGTGGTCACTCAGAGCTAGCTCTAGAAAAAGCTCCGACGAGTAATCCGACTGATCAGCTCCTGTGGGAAAAAGAACTTCTGGGATTGTACATTTCTGGTCACCCACTCGACAGCTTCAAACAAAAACTTGCAACTCGTGACACAGATATCAAAAAAATAAAAGAGCGATCAAAAGATAAACAAACCGTCGTCTTTGGTGGCATTATTGAAGAAATGAAAGATATCGTCACAAAAAAAGGAGACAAAATGCTGTTCCTCCGTGTCGCTGATATGTCTGACTCGATTGAGTGCGTGGTATTTCCAAAAGTTCTTGAGGAATTTCAAGATGTGCTCATTCCGGAAGCCTGTATTGTCATCAAAGGCACATTTTCTACACGCAATGAAGGCAAAAGTGTTATCGCGGAGAAAATAAAAGCTTTGGAATAAAAGGAAACAAACTAAATTCTCCAAGACACGCATAAAGCCCTACTGGGGCTTTTGCTATGCTCGGAAATCAAGAAAACAATCATCCTCACTCCAGAGCCTTCTCGCAAACTCGCTTTGCTCGCCCCTTCTTGCAGAGGGGTTGAGTGCTTCAGGCTTCTTTCCGTTCGTCGTTGTTTTCTAATTTCCTGCGCAATGTCTTGGATAATTCAGTTTGTTTCTTCAAATATCATAATTAATACAAAAAAAAGATCACTGGGCGTACCATATGATCATTATTGTGTCCGCAGACACATATCTATTTTAAGATTTTCGAATCGACTCCGGTCGTGTTGCAGATCCGGGCTTTCACATTGAACTTAGAAATTATGGATCGGAAATCGTCCTCGTGTACAAATCCGTACACAATTGCCACATTGGTTTTCCCTGTGGCTTGCATATCTCGGAGAGCTTTGGTGACAACATAGGCACTCCTCATCTCCGACAACGACGTAATAAGGGAACGTGTATTTGAAACCGGAAATTCCCTATTAACAAGTTTTGCCATAAGTGCAGTAAATGGCAGTGACTCGCCCGCCACAAAGTTTGCACTCGTGTCAGCTTCAATCTTTCTCCAATCATTTTGTGACGTCCATCTGCCACGCAACAATTCCACAAGCTTTGGAACAGTCTGCATTGGAGATGTAACATCCACTCCCTGATCTCGCAAAAAGCTTGCGAGTGGAGAATTCTTTTCATATTTCAATCTTCCAAATATCTCCATGGCTTCTGCTACTGGAGAGAAACCATCGAGACTTGATCCTTCCATCAGGATCATTTCGTATTTATTTTTTTGAATGAAATCCGAAATGAGTTTTCTGCTTTGTGATGGATCAAACCGAACCGCCTGACCCGTAGTAGCATCCTCATGGATCTGCAAAAGAAAATCTATCGAACCTTTTGTCTCAGAATTCGACAGTGCCTTGAATGAAGTACGAAGTCGTTCGCACTCATTAATTACATCAGATGCAAGCAGAGACTCTTGCGGAGATCTCTTGCTGACGACCTGCATAATTTCAATAATATAATCCAGCTCACGATCCAAATTGACCGCGCCTGTGGTTTGTTGTACCACTTCACAGACACCAACATCCGTCTGTTTGAAAAGTCTCGGAATGTACACGACGGCAATCCCGAGTACTAGCAAACCTACAAAAATCTTTGCTTTTTTCATTTTTGCTCCAAAAATAAAATAACATAAAATTTGAAGTATTGTCAATGTCTACCAAATTCACAAAAAGTGTTATATTTGTTATATGGAAAACAAAAATCTAGAGCTTGTTCGTCATTCCCTCTCACACCTTATGAGTATGGCGGTGCAAGAAATTTATCCGCAGGTTGGTCTCGGGGTTGGACCAGTTATTGAAAATGGTTTTTATCAGGACTATGACTTCCCCGAAGTCGTCACTCCGGAGCTTTTGCCAAAACTCGAAAAGAGAATGCGCGAACTCATCAAAGAAAACATAAAATTTGAGCAACACGATATAGATTTTGATACAGCTTTGAAACTCTACAAAAATGATCCATACAAAACAGAACTCATTAACGACCTCAAAACTGCTGGCGAGAAAAAAGTTAGCTTTTACAAATCCGGTGATTTTGATAACCTCTGCGCCGGTCCACACGTTGCCTCCACAAAAGAAATCAAACCAGACGCATTCAAGCTAACCCATATCGCCGGAGCATATTGGCGTGGCAATGAAAAAAATAAAATGCTTACTCGTATTTACGGTATTGCATTTGATTCAAAACAAGATTTGGAAGCGTATGAACTGCAACAAGAGGAGGCACGCAAACGCGACCACCGCATACTCGGCAAACAACTCGAGCTTTTTACATTTTCACCACTTGTTGGCTCGGGACTACCACTTTGGCTTCCCAAAGGTGCAACAGTTCGTCGTGTTATCGAGCGATTTATTGTAGACACAGAACTCGAATGGGGATATTTGCATGTAAACACTCCTGACCTCGCCAAAATTGATCTCTACAAAACTTCCGGCCATTATCCATACTACAAAGAGTCAATGTATCCGCCAATCAAAATCGATGACGAGGAATTTATGCTCCGTCCGATGACATGCCCCCATCATTTTCAGATTTTTACTGACAAACCGAGAAGTTACAAAGAATTGCCAATGCGTATTGCCGAGCTGGCAAAACTATACAGATACGAAGCATCTGGCGAACTTACAGGACTTTTGCGTGTTCGAGGATTTTGTCTTGCCGACGCACATATTATTTGTGCCGACAGAGACCAAGCAAAAATGGAAGTGACTCAGGCACTCGACCTTATTGACTACGTTTCAAAAGTTTTTGGTCTCAAACAAGACATTGACTACTGGTACCGACTTTCAAAAGGCGACAGAAATGATGAGAAAAAATATTATAAAAATGACCAAGGCTGGGACGAGGGCGAACAAGTGCTCCGAGAGGTTTTGCAAGAAAGAAAATGCAAGTTTTATGAAGCAGAAAATGAAGCCGCTTTTTATGGACCAAAAATTGATGTCCAAATGAGAGATGTGCGAGGAAAAGAAAATACTGCGTTTACCGTGCAATACGATTTCTGCCTACCAGATCGATTTGATTTGAAATATGTAAACAAAGAAGGTAAAGAACAACGAGCACTCGTCGTGCACAGATCATCTGTCGGAGCTATCGAACGAGTGATGGCATTCCTCATCGAGCATTACGCCGGCAACTTCCCTCTCTGGCTCGCACCAGTGCAAGTCAAAGTGATTCCTGTTCGAACAAACCACAACGAGTATGCAAAAAGGGTGTACGAGCTTTTGCGAAAAGCAGATGTGCGAGTGGAGTTTGATGATGCAGACTCAAACCTCGGTGGCAAAGTTCGTGACGCAAAAAATAACAAAATTCCATACTGGATTGTTATCGGAGACAAAGAAGTTGAAGCAAACGAAGTCACACTGGAGTCTCGTGACGCCGGACAAATCGGTAAAATGTCAGTCGATGATCTCACCAAAAAATTGACTGAAGAAATAAGAGAGAAAAAATAAAAAATAAAAACAACCCAAAACTTTCACAATTTGGATGAGATTCGACGTTGAGAAATAAAAAATACTCGGAGACGTACAAGAGTACGTTGACGAGTATTTTTTATTTCGAAACTAGAATATCGCCAAATTTGGAAGTTTTGGTTAGATGTCGAGAGTGGCAGTGTTGGCGTTTGACTGTATAAACGACTTTCTCGCCGGCACATCCGTACCCATAAGCACATCAAAAACTTTGTCGGCAGCAACAGTATCCGCGATAGCGACTTGGAGCAAAATTCTGCGAGCCGGATCCATTGTTGTCTCCCAAAGTTCCTCGGCGTTCATTTCTCCGAGACCTTTGTATCGCTGAATAGAAATTTTGGATGTTTTTGGTTTGTCGTCTTTTTTGCCTTTTTTGTTTTCTGTTTCTTCCGATTCCTCGTCTTCGTCAGTAGCTTCTTCGCCACTTTCTACCTCGACAATCTCATCTTCTTTCACATCTTTTCCGACAATAGCAAACTTCTCTTCGTCTGAATATGCATAATGAACCTCCTTTCCTTTTTTGATTTTGAAAAGTGGTGGCTGTGCGATGTACACAAAACCTCCATCGATGAGCGGACGGAAAAATCTATACAACAAAGTCAAAATGAGTGTGCGAATATGTGCGCCGTCCACGTCGGCATCTGTTGCAATAATTATTTTGTGATAGCGGAGTTTAGAAATATCAAACGTATCTCCGATCGCAGTGCCGAGAGCCACGACAAGATTTTTGATTTGCTCAGACTCGAGCATTCTATCGAGTCGCGCTCTCTCGATGTTGAGAATTTTTCCTCGCAAAGGAAGTATCGCCTGTGTACGTCGGTCACGACCGGTTTTTGCTGTACCTCCAGCAGAATCTCCCTCCACAATAAAGAGTTCTGACTCCTCTGCTGATTTGCTCTGACAGTCAGCAAGCTTGCCAGGAAGCGTCATTCCCTCGAGTGCACCTTTGCGGAGCACCGAATCCTTTGCGGCTTTTGCTGCCTTTCGAGCTTTGAGTGCGAGCACAACTTTGCCAATGATGGCCTTTGCGTCGTCAGGATTTTCTTCCAAAAAGTAATTGAACGCCTCTGAGAAAACAGAGTTTACACTCGCCTGTGCCTCCACAGTTCCGAGTTTTGCTTTTGTTTGTCCTTCAAACTGAATTTCACGGAGCTTTACAGAGATAACGGCAGTAAGTCCTTCGAGCACATCCTCGCCAGTAAAATTGTCTTCACTTTCTTTTATCAGATTATTTTTTCGGCCATAGGCATTGAGTGTTCGTGTCAGAGCAGTTTTGAAACCAGTCACGTGTGTACCGCCTTCTGGGTTATAAATATTGTTTGCAAATGGCAAAATACGAGAAGAAATATCATCAACATATTGGAGCGAAACTTCGACTGACTCGTACTCGTTTGTCTTTTTTTCTATATAGAAAACATTTTTGTGAATTGGCTTGAGCGTACTGTTATAAAATTTGACGAGAGAGAGCAAGCCACCTTCGAAATAAAATGACATTGATGGAATCTCCAAACCGAGCTCGGAAATTTTGAATACATCATCATCTTTTATTTTGCCAATATATTCACTCGCATCATTGACTGTAATATGCAAACCTTTGACGAGATATGCCTGCTGGCGAAGATGATCAACAACACGCTTGGCGTCAAATTTTATTTCTGGGAAAATCGCTGGGTCTGGCTCAAATGTTACAATCGTGCCTGTGAGTTTTGTGCTACCGATTTTTTTGACCGCAGCTTTTTTCTTGCCTTGTGAATATTCCTGCATGTAAATACCACCCTCCTTGTGAACAACGACTTTACAATAAATAGAAAGTGCGTTGACCACAGATGCACCCACACCGTGGAGACCTCCGGAAACTTTGTATCCACCATCCTCACCACCAAATTTTCCTCCAGCGTGGAGAGTAGTCATAATCGTTTCCAGAGCAGAAACTTTTGTTTGTTTGTGAATATCCACCGGAATACCTCGGCCGTTGTCTGTGACACGAATGCGATTGTCTGGGAGCAGAGTCACTTCTATTTCGTCTGCAAAACCTCCCATCGCTTCATCGCGAGAGTTATCAAAAATTTCCCAAATGAGATGGTGGAGTCCGTCTGGACCAGTCGTACCAATGTACATTCCCGGTCGCTTTCGCACCGGTTCTAGTCCTTCCAAAATCTGGATTGCATCTGCACCATAACTGTCTTTCTTTGACTCGCCGTAGCCTTTGCCGGAGGCAGTTTTGGCCGTTTTTTCAGCCTTTTTTGATGTCGCCATAGGTATATATTATAGCAAAAAAAGGTAAGGACAACAAGTGAATTTTGTGTGGATTTTTATATAAAAAAATCCCAGCAGAATGCTCTTTGAGCACCCCACTGGGTTAATTATTACCTACCTTTTGAGGGACAGACTAGTCTGTCCGGAAGCTTGAATGGAAACGCGTTGATCCGTATTTCCATATAACCCGGGCCGGTTTCTTTCCCGGCCGGATTTTTCATAAGCGACCACGTTGCTTCCGCAGTGGCCGGTGAAAAAAGTCCGTTAGGATCAGCTTGTGGAAGCCGAGTCGCTCCATAATGCCTGTCAGAACCAGGAGCTTTCAGGTTGTACGTCTGAACCGTCTCCGGTGCTGTGTACTGGGTAGCATACGGCAAGGGATACCCTACCGTTTCCCCCATATACAGGAAGCAGGCATTATAATCACTGAAGACATACGTATACGTGATCAAACCTGTCTGGTCACGTAGCTCCAGAATATCCTTAGCAAGCTTTCGCTCACGGAAATTCTTGATATTCGGCATACCCGTCTGGGCAGTAGCCTCATTCAAAAGTTTATTCTGCTGATCCCGTTGGACGTCGTTACTCGTCGGAGGCGGGGCACAAGCACAGCAAATCAAAAGAATGAAAATCGAAATGATTGCGATGATGTTTTTCAGCATGATGACCTTTTCTCTTACAACGGAACCTCAATACTACCGAGCTTCCATTCGTTCCTTGGTCAATTGTGCAATGAATGATCTCAGATCCGCCGGAACAATCGGATCTTCCATATTGAAACCAGATGTGCGATGCAAAATGATGCTAGCCAGAGCATCCTTTGCATTCTTGTCCGGGGTCTTAATATAGTCGAACCTCATGTTTTGAAGTTCCTGTACCATACCCGCGTTCCAAGAACGCGTTTGCTCGAAGACTTGCCGTTCGGCGGCAGCTTGCTTCGGCGCGAAATATTTGTACATAAAGAAATCATTGCCCTGGAAGACCCACGTCAGGGCCAAAACAACGATAACAAAAACGAGAAGATAAAACACCATCTTCCCTATCGAAATATCATCGTAATCGGACATTTGCAACTTCCCTTTCAGAGAACAATTTCGTGATAGACATCACGAGTGAGCGGGTCACCAAGAATAGTTCCCGTACCGCGCGTATTTATAGCATACATAATTTTGCCTGTCAATAATAGTTTTTATTGACCTTTCGGGGTATTTAGAATAGTCTTTGTGGCGGAAGTGACAAATGATATATCTCGCACGGCATGGCCGAAGTAAATATAATAATGAGGAATTGCTCAATGGGCAATTTGATGACCCACTCATTGAACAAGGAGAAAAAGAAGCCGAAATTTTGGCAAAAAAAGCTAGGATGTTGAGAATCGAGGAAATTTATTCTTCTCAACTCATCCGAGCATTTGTGACCGCAAGGATTGTTGCAACTACACTTGGAATAAGCAAAATAACTTCTCTCAAAGGTTTAAACGAAAGAGACTTTGGTAAGCTGACGCACCAGCCTGTCAGCAAAATCATTGAACTCTCCGATGTTGTTTTGAGAGCAAATGAAAATTCCATTTTTTGTTTGTCAGGACTTGGTGTGGAAACTTTTCCAAAACTCATTCAACGATTGAAACCAATATACCACGAACTTGTAAAGTGGAGATATTCAAAAGAGAGCATTCTTGTTGTGAGCCACGGCGATGTAATGAAAGCACTCGAAACAATTCATCGGGATGTTGACTACCAACAAGTCCTGATGGAAGGACATTATCCGAACTGTCACATTGTACATTTGAAATAGTTCTGTTTATTTTATAATACTGCCGATAACGATCGGTGGTTTTTCTTTTTCCGGACAAACACCGCAAACCTTGAATTGTCGGCGAAATTGATTTACAATAAAAAATTATGGACAATATATACAATTCTAGTGATCTAGAACGCAAAGATTACAATGTTTCTCTCGGCGACGAAAAAAAGTTTTTAACCGAGCTTGCACAGAGGACAGATACAGAGGCACGCAGAATGGAGCGATACCTTGCGATGGCAGATCTCGCACGCACACAGGACAGCCCCCTTTCAGAAATCATAAACAAAGTTCTCGGTCTCCCAACATTCAAAAAATTCCACAACATTCACATTCCGGAGATTGTACCCGCATCAGAGAGTTTTGATCTCTTTGACTTCCCTGCAAATCATCCCGCACGAAGCAAGTCAGACACATACTATGTAGACGAAAAAAATATTTTGCGTACTCACACAACAGTGATGTGGTATTACTATTTCGGTCTGCCAGAAATCAAAGAGAAGCTCAAAGCGCGCAAACCTCTCGGTGTTGTTTCATACGGAAAAGTATATCGCAAGGACGAGATCGATCGCAGACATATGAACATCTTCCACCAGATCGACGGACTCTTTGTGTGCCCAAAAGATATGCACACAATCACACAGCAAGACCTCAAAAATGTTTTGATCGAGGTTGCTCAGGGAGTATTCGGCGAAAAAATAAAATACAGATTTAATCCAGACACATTTCCATACACGTGGGATAGTTTGGAAATGGAAGTTGATAAAAACAGTTTGAATGATGAAAAGAAAGACGAGGAATGGGTAGAGGTGCTCGGCGCCGGTATTGTACAGCCGACAGTTTTGGAAAAGCTCGGTGTGGACTCATCTGTCTACAACGGCTGGGCATTCGGCTTTGGTCTCGAGCGACTTGCGATCATCAGTATGGAACTCCCCGACATTCGCCTCCTTTGGTCACAAGATGAGAAGGTTAAAAAACAACTCAAAATGGGAAACAAGTTTGTGGAGGTTTCAAAATACCCAGCAATTGTTCGCGACATCTCTTTTGTGGTCAAAAATGACTTCATCCCAAACAACTATTTTGACCTTGTTCGTGATGTTGCCGGCGATCTCGCCGAAGAGGTTCTGCTACTAGACAAATACGAAAATACAGAAAAATTTGGAGCTGGAAATGTGAGCTATGCGTACCGAATCACATACAGATCTCTGGATCGCACACTGACTAGCGCCGAAATCGACGCTCTGCACAAAAAACTCGAGGAAATCACTGCCTCTACATACCAAGCCAAAATCCGCTAGAGAGATTGAAAAATGAGTGAAAACGTGATATATTTGTAAAAATTATGGAGTTACAAAATTACCCTCTGTATGTTTTTCTATTTCTCTCACTTTATTTTGAGGTTTTTTTGCTTATCACCTACTTTGAAAAGAGAGTTGACTTGAAGGAGGAAAATCTGCGATCCAAACGAGCTATCAGAAAATATCCAACGGTTACCATAATGGTTCCATGCTGGAATGAAGAAAAAACACTTTCCAAAACAATCCATTCCCTTCTCAATTTAAACTACCCGAAAGACAAGCTAAAAATAATGATTATTGATGACGGCTCAACTGACAATACATGGAGTGTGGCACAAAAGTTTGCGGGCAAAAAACAAGTCGAACTATATCACAAAGAAAATGGTGGAAAATACACCGCACTCAACTTTGGACTTTCAAAAGTGACTTCTGATCTCGTTGGATGTCTCGATGCTGACTCGTATGTGGACAAAGATGCTCTCAAAAATATCGTCATTTATTTTGAAGACAAAGAGACAATGGCCGTAACTCCGAGCGTCAAAGTCTGGAAACCAAAAACAATCATCCAACTCATACAAAAAGTCGAATACGGCTGGGGAATTTTTGTTCGAAAACTTCTTTCATATATTGGCGCAATGTATGTCACTCCTGGACCATTTTCAATATTCAGACGTGAAGTTTTTGAAAACCTTGGAGGATACCGACATGCTCACCAGACCGAGGATATGGAACTCGCCGTTCGTATGCAATCAAACCATTACAAAATAGTAAATTCTCACAACGCGGTCGTGTACACAGTTGCACCAAGTACATTTTGGAAACTCTACAAACAGCGTCTGCGATGGACCAACGGCTTCATACACAATGTTGTCGACTACAAACATTTATTTTTCAAAAAAGAATATGGCAACCTCGGTGTATTTATTCTACCCATGGCAACACTTTCTATTCTCTCTGCTATTTATGTACTCAGTGTCACGGTTATCAGTATCGTAACAAAAATAATAAATGAGATAATAAAAATCCGGACAGTCGGTCTCGACTTTCACTTTGATGGATTTAGTTTTGACTGGTTTTATATAAATACACAAGTTATGGCAATCGGTTCTCTCGTCGCACTCTTGGGTACAATTATTATCATACTGCTCTCCCGCAAAATGGCCGAGGGCAAAGTCAGATTTGGACTTGATTTGGTTTACTTTTTTGCGCTCTATGCCCTCATAGCTCCGATTTGGATGGCAAAAGCACTTTATAATTCACTGTTTGCTGTTAAAACTACCTGGAGATAAATTATATGGAACACAACAAAATTGATTGGAAAAAATATCTGTTTACTTTTATTATCACTGCAATTATTTTTGCAACGGCTATTTATTTGAGTAATTATTTCAACCAGAAAAAAATAGATGAAATCCGTGGTATTCAAGACAAAATTTCGATAGACATTCTTTCGAGTGAGACACAATTTTCACTTTTGGAAGATTCTTCCTGTGCAAATATTGGAGGATCCAGTGCCCTATCGACCGAGCTCGGCACACTGGAGGAAAAGCTGACATACGCAGAAAAAAATAATAGTGTAAATGATACAGATATTCAGACTCTCAAGAGATACTACTCACTTTTGGAAATCAAAGACTATATACTGATGAACAAGATTAGTGAAAAATGTAAAAAGACACCGCTCACAATTATCTATTTCTATTCCACAAAAAATGACTGTTCTGATTGTGAAAAAGAGGGATATGTGTTGACACAACTCCGCCAGGATTATCCAGAGTTACGCGTCTATTCATTTGACTACGATCTCGACCTCTCCGCCGTAAAAACGTTTATATCTATTTACAAAGTGGAGAACAAACTTCCAGTAGTCTTTATCAAAGGCAAACCATACTACGGCTTTCAAAGTATTGATGATATAGAAAAAGCTATGCCAGAACTTTTGGTTCTCAAAGCAGAGAAAAATGCATCTAGCACGACAGCAACAACAACTCAAAGTAAGCCGATAAAAAAATAATATGGACTCATTCCCAATGCGGATAAACAAATACTTGGCTCACAAGGGTGTGGCGACACGCACCGGTGTTGACGAACTCATCAAATCGAGCAAAGTACTCATCAACGGCAAAATCGCCAAACTCGGCGACAAGGTTTTGGAAACCGACAAAGTAGAGGTGCGAGAAAAACATATCAAAAAAGATTACGTGTATCTCGCCTACAACAAACCCGTCGGCGTCGTCACTGCAAATCCCCAAGGAGATGAAAAAGATATTATAAGCTCGATTGCATCAGAGAAGAAAGTTTTTCCTGTCGGCCGACTCGACAAGGATTCTCACGGACTCATTATTTTGACAAACGATGGCAGAATTACTGACAGACTACTCAATCCAATGTACGACCACGAAAAAGAATATGTGGTAGAGACCGACAGACCATTTACTCCCGCATTTTTGAAACATATACAAGACGGCGTAGTGATTGACGACTACACAACACAAAAGGCAAAAGCAAAAAAACTCGGTGATACAAAGTTTAGCCTCATTTTGACTGAGGGAAAAAATAGACAAATCCGCAAAATGGTTGACCGCCTCGGCTACACAGTGATCGATCTCAAACGAATTCGTATCCAAAATATCAAACTAGAAAAAATCCCCGCAAACTCCTACCGACAAATCGTCGGCGAAGAAAAAGAAACATTTTTGAAATCAATAGGATTGTGATATTTATTTTAATTGTGAAATTTCTCCAACAATTTTTTCAATGTTTGGAAATTCTCGCTCAAAAATCTCAGAAATTTTATCTGCACCTTCCGGGTTTCTTTGAAGTCTCTTATTGTCGGGAAAGAATTTGTTCATTATTAAATCTACCACTCTCTCTTTAGTCCAATGATCTATTTTGTATTTTTTAATTAAATGCTCAATAGTTAAATGCACAATTTCGTGAGCAATGGTAAATGATGATCTGTTTGTTTGATTTAGATTCAGTTGAATACGATTTGGTGTTCCATAACTACCACCAGTTCCATATTTAGTAATAGAGAGAAAATATTTTTTTTGCAGTGGTAAATTGAGAGTTTTCAGATTTTGAAAAAAACCTTCTTTTATTTTATCCCATTCTTTTTTTGTCTGTGATATTTCTTTTTCATTAACAGAAGTATCAAATTCACTTTTAACTGCGTCAGAAATATCGTCCTCCGTTATACTTTCTCCACTATCTAATTTTTCTTGTATAGCTTTTGGATATGTTGGCTCATATCTATTTTCTTTATACCAACTATATTTACTACACAAATATTTTACACGATTTATTTCATCCTTAACTAGGCAACCAAAAACCACTTCAATTGATGATTCTGATTTTTGTGTAGAAGTATTTTCGATTATCATAATTTTATTTTATAAATAACATCAACAATATTATCCTAATATTTTATTAAAAAACGCGTATTTTTTTCTCATATACTCTTTGAAATCGATCGGGCCATACGGCATTTTTGTTTGTTCGTATTCACCTCGTAATCCTTTGTTTTGTGAAAGCATTTCAAATACACGAATCTGATCTTGTAGATTTGGTGAATTTTTGTCAGTCAAATATAATTCAACATCAAAACCTTCCTCTACAAATTCCCATTTGATCGATGTTCCTTTTCGTTTTGGCTTACCAAATAATTTTTCAACGATTGGAAAATATTCATCATACTTTTTTGGAACTGTAAGAATATTTATATCTATATCATTTTGTCCGGCTATCCCTAGTGCAGCTGCACCACCAAAATGAATCTGCAAGTCAGGCAACACTTTTTGCAAATTACCTACTATTTTTCTCGCAACTTCCTGAACTTTTGGATCAAATGGTTTTACGACAATAACCTTTCCATCTGGAAGTGTTGAAAGATATTTTTCTTGTGATTCTTTTATCATAATTATTCATAGTATACCATTTTTATAT
>Ga0194053_10000036_pt1 | contig 92696 bp, 92 predicted proteins | sample SepL228m_MetaG_FD_161684 | JGI IMG/M metagenome (GOLD analysis project Ga0194053, IMG submission 161684) | Anoxic zone freshwater microbial communities from boreal shield lake in IISD Experimental Lakes Area, Ontario, Canada - Sep2016-L227-8m | ecosystem: Environmental > Aquatic > Freshwater >...
GTTTTGGTTTGGGTGCGGGAAGCACGATGACCGAAGGGTTGAAATTCGGAAGCATATCGGGACAGGCGTGCTGAGTGACTCTGTAATCTTCCAAGTCTTTACCTAGTTCAAGTGTTTGGACGATTTGCCCGAGTTCTTCCCAGCTCTCAAACGCTTCTTTGCGGTTGTTTGGGTGGATGTGCAGGCTCACGCGGTGGGCCATCAGCACTTCTACTCCCCACATATTCGGGATGATTACGATGATGTTGCCTCGTGCGTAGAGTTCTTTGCCTAGGCGTTGATATGGTGATATATCGGTGATTTCCACTGTTTCCAGTGCTTCTTCTGGGTTTGTTTTCATAGTTTTTTTGTTTTTGTTTTTGTTTTTGTTTTTCGGTCAGAAGTCGTCGTAACAACGCCACGCGAAGCCGTCGCTTCTGGAACTCGAAACTGATGACGGAGCCGTCTGTACGGTTCCTGAAATTCGTAATGACCCCTTCTTTTTGAAGGCGTGACCACTCTGCCGAATTAATCTCACCCGTGTTCATCACGAGTTTTTCGGCGAGTTGTTCAACGGAAAGTTTTCGGCGGGCTTTGGTGTAAAAAGGCAATCCTTGTTTCCCTGTGCCTGTGGCGTTGGAGGCGTGATTTGTGAAAGCCATCGTCGCCATCGCCTTCACCTGGTGAGGACGCAGTTTAATGGGCTTGCCGTCAGCAGAGACATTGGCGACGGCTAAATGTGCGTGCCACACTTGGTTGTGATATTGCAAAGCTAAGAGCCAGTTGTGGTCTGGGGCATAGGTTTTGAGCCAGTCGTCAGCGACAGCTCTCAATGATTTTTTTGCTTCTATACGGGGAGTTCCCTTCGGCAGTGAAAAAACGATATGGCGAGCCTCACTTGCCCTTGAATCTCCGTGAAAAGACCTAAGCCCCTCGATAGCCCAGGGAAGGCGTTTTTTGGAAAAACGCATTGTTCCAAATCCCATATTGGCAGTGATACCGAGTGCTTTTTTGGCAATGTAATTCACCAACGAATAGGCTTTGTGACCCGCCCGAATGACTTTGCAAATCATCCTATTCACGGGTGTTCCTCCCCGAGCAATCTGTTGATTTTTTCTACGCTCTGGTTGATGAGCAGAATGTCCAGAGTTGCCCCTTTATCTAGTGCGAGTTGAAAGGCGTTATTCATCGCAAGCCGAGCCATTTTCAACTCGCTTACCAGACCCGCTAAATCTTTGAGGGCAACCCCTGAGACGAACGACCCGAATACAATCCCTCCTACCTGCTTACGAAGCCGTAGCGGTAAAGAAAGCCACTGCTTGGCGTGTTCATTTGGCAGGGTGAGACGAAGCTGTTTTTTGGGTGGTGTCTGCTTTGGTGTTTTTGGTTGGCAAGATTCCCCCCAAGAAATTATTGATTCCTACAAACGCAATGTTACTGACGCAGAGGCAGCGAAATGGTTTTCCATTCTACCGCCAAAAGGCTACGACCAAAAAATCAAGGCGGTTCTCTCCCTGCCCCCCAAGATTCGGAAGCAACCCCTTCCCAAAAAGTCTGTTGCTTCATCCCCCAAAACGGCGGGTTAGTTTCCGTCTATGCCCATCGGGATGTCCTTGGTCTCAATGATGGCTTGCGGGGAAAGCTCCTAATGAGTAGATTGAATAACAACGAGGCTTTTGAATATGCCATCCGCGACCTTACAGAAAACGCCGAAATCTACCTTGAAGACTTCCTCGCCCACTAAATGCGATGGGAAGTTGATTGGTCGTCTGATGACGGTTGAGGAGTCTGATGCCATCCTACGCAAGTATGGTGCTCGTCCCGCGACTCCCGAGGAAAGCCGTATGTTCCGTGAAGCCGAGGCTCGCTCAAGGGCAAAACACTCTAAACGACTGATTCCCGCGTGAGTCAGTAGCTCGGCACCGAATCTCACCCCCTCTGAAAATGGCGAGCATCCACAAATCGCCATTAAAAGTTGTTTGTGCCTTAAAGACTGCACAACCGCATCGCAATGGCAGGCGAAGGCATAAAAGCCTTCCCATCAGACCAGAAAATCCATGTCGTCCATTATGGTAATAGAATGATATGTCATTCTAAAATATGTTAGGGGAAGCTATACCCGTTTTTTGATACCATGACCTACGAGGAAATCATTCGTGAGCTTCGAGGATTAAAAGCAGAAGACTTCGATTACAATCCGGCAGTAGGAATTAACCATTTATATAAGATCACAGCGGCCATCAAGATGATCCCATCGCCTGAACGCCTTATTCCAGAGATGTTTGCTGTGATTGAGCGACTTTCCGAATCAGACATGGGGGCACCGGGACCACTTGTTCACGCGTTGGAAGAAATGAGCGGAAAGGGGTATGAGCAAGAACTTGTACGTTCTATTCAGAGACAGCCAACGAGCAATTCTGTTGGGATGGTCAATAGTATTCTTAATGCAGGATTATCTTCTGAATCACGCAATTCCTACATGAATTTGTTACGAGATGTAGTCAGAAATCCAGATTCATCAGAAGATGCAAGAAATCGGGCAGAGCATTATATTGAATACCAGAATGACCGAATCCCCTAACCAAGCGATGCAGCGAACGCCCTACGGTCGTCGCTGATCTTTTACGTTAGGCAGACATGCAAGAATACGTTACCTCGACTTCTTAAAACAACATAAACATCAACAATTGGCATGAGTACGATTTATGTATTTTTTATAGCAACTGGGATATGCTCAGTAAATTTATATACCGCATATAAAGTCGATAGCGGAAGTAATATAAAATATAAGATATTTCACTCCCTTATTTGCGTTTTCCTTATAGCCATGAGTTCCGCTGCGCCCGGAAACCTTGTGTCGGCGATATTGCATTACGACAATTTGCTAAGCCTATAACGGGCAAGTGATACAAGCGAACCGCGGACGCTCATCCTTGTTTTGGGATTCCAGAGTGTATTTTTGCCCTTATTTTTTTGTTTATTAAGCCAATCAGCTATTTCGGCGGTTGTGATTTCGTGGATTTTTCTGTTTCCAAAATCTGTTCCAAAACGGCGGAAATGCCTTTTAAGGGTCGTGATATGAACAGTGGATCTGTTTCCCCCCTTTTGTGCCTCAACGAACTGCTCGGCACAGACAGAAAAGGTTTCTACTACCAATTTCTTTGTTTTTCTGTGGGCGAGAAAAAACTGAACCGCCTCCCGTAAAGTTGCCCCTTCGCCTTCTTTCGCCAACAGAACTTCCAGCTCTGCGTAATTTTGAGTTGTTCCTTTGAGCGGATTGAGGGCTACCGAGTTGGCACGGTCGGTATCCAGTTTTGCCAATTCATCTTTGAGATACAGGAGAGCCGATTCAGCGGTGGCGTGTGTATTTTGATATGCTTTCTGGGCAAAAGAAAAATGGGTTTTGAAGGTTCCGTTTTTCAGTTTGTAGATTTTCGCAACTCGTCCAGAGGTTTCCACCCGCAGGGGAAATTTCATCTTCGTGCCATCGGCTGATTTTGCCATACCCCTCAATATACAAGAATATACAAAAAAAGGCAGGAAAATATGGGGTTGCCTTGAAAGGTTGTCTTTTTGGAGCAAACCAGCAAACCCTTATAAACACTGCCTCTGGGGCTGTTTTGGGGTTGCTTTGAATGGTGCTCGGGGAGGGACTCGAACCCTCATGCCTTTCGGCATGCGCCCCTTAAACGCACGTGTCTGCCATTTCACCACCCGAGCAATGGGGCTGCACATCATACGAGGTGAAGTCCCGGTAGCAAGCGATAAAAGCAGAGTCTCCGCCTAAATGTTTTTCTGGCGGGCATTGCCGGAAAGTTTTTCTTGTGTCGTGAATGCCGCTGTGGCAATATCTCACTCCTTTTTCCAAAGATTTCCCATGTCCTACGCAATCATCCAAACTGGCGGCAAGCAATACCGCGTCTCTGAGGGAGATATCCTGAATGTCGAAAAGCTCGCTGTTGAAGCCGGCTCAGAAACTTCTTTCAGCGATGTGCTCCTGGTCGTCAATGGTGACAAGATCACCCTTGGCTCTCCACTTGTCTCCGGAGCCAGTGTCAAAGCTGAAGTTGTCTCCCAGTTCAAGGATGAGAAAGTCATCGCCTTCAAATTCAAGCGCCGCAAAGGTTATCACCGCACGGTCGGACATCGCCGTCAGCTCACCAAGCTAAAGATCACTAAGATCGCTGCTTAAGCCTCAATCACTTAACACCCACCTACCATGGCTCATAAAAAAGGACAGGGATCCGTCAAGAACGGACGCGATAGCATCAGCAAGCGCCTCGGTGTGAAAAAGTTCGGCGACCAGAGCGTCGATGCTGGTAACATCATCATCCGTCAGCGCGGCACCAAATTTCTTCCGGGTCGCAATGTAGGACTTGGTCGCGACTACACAATCTGGGCACTCGTTGCAGGAAAAGTTCGCTTCGACCGCGCAGGCCGTCGTGTGAATGTCGATCCTCTTGTCTCCGAAGTCGCTGCCAACTAAGCAATACTTTGAGTCTCTCCCCGCAAGGGATGAATAACCCCGGTTCTTCCAGACCGGGGTTTTCCATGTCCAGACCCAGCTTTGGAGTGCTCGGTTCCGGCAAAGGCTCCAACTTCCGCGCACTTGCCGAGTCATTCAAGAACGGGACTCTCGGCTGCAAACCGGTGATCGTACTCTCCGATGTGGAGGATGCGGGAATTTTGACTCTCGCCAGTGAATTCGGCATCCCCGGTCAGTTTGTTTGCACTGGCACCTTCCGTACCAAGATGTCACCCGAGGCCGAGGCGGAAGTTGTCCGCCTGCTCAGGGAGGCAGAGGTTGATTTTGTAGTGCTGGCAGGATTCATGCGTGTCATCAAGGAGCCGTTGTTACAAGCCTTCCCCGGTCGCATCATAAATATCCATCCCTCACTGTTACCTGCTTTTCGAGGGCTTGAAGCCTGGCGTCAGGCACTTGAGGCAGGAGTGCCTGAAACTGGCTGCACGGTGCATCTGGTAGATGCCGGGGTCGATACAGGCAGGATCCTTGGCCAAACCCGGGTGCCTGTTCTGGCCGATGATACCGCGGAATCACTTCATGACCGCATTCAAGTCGCTGAGCATGAACTCTACCCGCGCATGGTTCGCGAATTTGCAGCGAGACTGACAAAACCAAAACTTCCTAATCACTGATCCAACAAAACAGTAAGGCGCAGGAAGTTTGGAATCAGTGCAAGGCGTCGTGAGCGAATGCCGTAGTATTCCTACGGCGAGCGAACAGCAAAATCGCACTGAGCCAAAATCCCAAGCCCCTAGTCGATTCCTCGCATGAGCTCCTTTCGTCTTTTCGACCTGAATCCCGAGCAGTTCCGCGCCGCTACGCATGGTGACGGTCCGATGCTGATTCTTGCCGGCGCGGGAACTGGCAAGACACGCGTGCTCACTGCCCGGATCGCATGGCTGGTATCGCAGGGTGTTGATCCCGCCTCCATTCTGGCTGTCACCTTCACCAACAAGGCCGCCAAGGAAATGAGGGAACGCGTGGCAGCCTCGGTGACTTCCGAGCAGGCCCGGCAAATTACCCTCTCAACCTTTCATGCACTCTGTGTGCGGCTACTTCGCAAGCATGCCGCGTTACTCGGCTATAAAGAGAACTTCAGCATCTTTGACGACGGTGATCAGATGGGCCTGATCAAGAAAATCGCCGCCCGCATTCACGACAAGCAGGATCCCCTCGATCCCAACCTTGCAAAGAACATCATCAGCAAGGCCAAGAATCTCGGCATGGCGGAACCGGAGACAACGGATACGGCACTCGGTAGTCTTTTCTCCAAATACCAGAACGAACTCCGCACGCTCAATGCGATGGACTTCGACGATCTGCTGCTCCAGGCCCGTACTCTCCTGCGCGATCATCCCGAGGCCCGTGAGGAGTGGCGGACGCGCTACCGGCATATCATGGTGGATGAGTTTCAGGACACCAATGCACTCCAACTCGAGTTGGTCAGCCTGCTTGCCGGTGAGACTCACCCCAATATCTGCGTGGTAGGCGACGACGATCAGAGCATCTACGGATGGCGTGGTGCCGAAGCGGCCAATCTGCTGGAATTTGAACGGCATTTTCCCAATCCCGAAGTCATCAAACTGGAGCAGAATTATCGCAGCACCGATGTCATCCTCTCGGTGGCCAACCGTCTGATTCGTCATAACTCGCGGCGCCGGGGAAAGAATCTATGGAGCGATCGCAAGGAGGGTGAGGCTGTGCGCATCCTGCTGGCTAGTGATGACAAGGCGGAGGCGGAATTTATCGCCGATGAGATTCAGGCAGCCGGGCCGCTGAGTGCAAAGACTCGCCCGTGGACCGATTTTGCCATCCTCTACCGGATGAATGCCCAGTCACGGCAGTTTGAGGAAGTGCTGAGGGAAAGGCGTATTCCCTACCGTGTGGTGGGGGGGAAGAGCTTCTTTGACAGGCGTGAAGTCAAGGATGTCGTCGCTTACCTGAGCGCCCTGCTCAATTCCGATGACGACAACGCCCTGCTGCGCGTTCTTGCCAATCCCCCGCGAGGAATCGGCCAAGCCACCCTTCAGCTGGCGACCGAAGCCGGGGCCAAGACTCGCAAAAGCCTCCTCGGTATTCTTAACGATCCCGAGCATTTGTCCGTCAGTTCGTCCAAGACCAGAACCGCGATTCAACGATTCACGGAGGACTGGGGCGCCTACCGTATCCAGCTTCAGACCCCGGGTGTCGATGTGGCGGGATTACTCCGTGGACTGCTGGAAGAATGCGGCTACCACGAAGACCTGAAGAAAAGTTGTAAAACGGAGGCTGAGGCTGATGGACGGGCTGAGAATGTTCACGAACTGCTCAATGCCCTTGCCGGATATTGCCAACGCCATCCGCGCGAAGGTGCGCGTGGATTCCTCGATGGGCTGACCCTCGAACAGGAACGCGAAGAGGAAAAAGCCGAGGAGCGCGAAGGCGTGACTCTCATTACGCTACATGCAGCCAAGGGGTTGGAATTTCCCGATGTCTGGCTCGTCGGCGCAGAGAATGGGGTGCTCCCGCATGAACGCTCCAAAGCCGAAGGAACCGTGGAAGAGGAACGCCGCCTCCTTTATGTCGGCATCACCCGCGCCCGCCACCGCCTGACCATAACGCACTGCTCAACCCGGCGGAAATTTGGAAGTGTTTCCTCATGCTCTCCGAGCCCTTTCCTTCTCGAACTCCAGGGCGAAGGAGTGGAAACTGGCAGTATGGAGGAACTTCTTTCCCAGCCCCTGAGTGAAGAGGAAAGCGAGGATGCCTTTGCGCGCATGAAAGCCATGCTCCGTGGGGAATAGCGTCGGCTCTTTTAGCGCGGAGCTGCGTTGCCGCTCGCTTGCGGTATGCCCGATACCGCTGCGCTCTCACTCCTTGCCCCGCATCTAAAATATTCACCGCTCTTTAAAAACAATATGTCGTTTTTCAGGCTGCTCAATTTTTCGCAGAGAAGCGGCAGCCCTAGTGCGTTCGCCTAGCTTTCCATCCAATCATGCTGCGTCTATATAAAAACGCATATCAGAAACAGCACCCTTCCATGCCGATCAGACAACCTACATCCAATTTGTTGACGCCGGGGCAGAAGGGGATGCTTCGGGTGAAGGGGTACTTAACGGAGTGGTAGTTGGCACCGCTTCGGGCGTGGCGGTCGGGTTTGCAGTTGTATCCGGTGAGGGTGCAGTTCCCGGCAGGGGAATCGGTGTTGCCGGGGTCGATACAGGTGTTGGCGTTGGTTCAGTGAGCGATTCCTTAGCGGAGCGGAACTCGGTATGCCTGATGCGGCCACCCGCCTCGGCAGTCCAGACGCTCAGACCGATTGAGATGGCAGCACCGATGAGAACACCCCAGCCGATCCATGCGGCTTGCCTCGGAAATTTGATCAGGGTCAGCAGCGCAAGAAGGGCAAGAATGCCGACTGCATAGACCACCGGGGCTGCGATCTTCGCCCGTTTGCTATGCTCGCGAAAAGCTGACTTCCCTGCCACATCCAAACCCGGGTCAATGGAACCATCGGCAAACGATTCCTGCGCCGCTTCTCCAGTTTCCATAACGAGCGGCATCGTTCCAACACAAAGAAGAACGGCCACGAGACCTGAAGCGAGAGCGCCGCGACTGTGAAAGAGGATCCCAATTAGAACCGGCAGACAGGCAACCGCAAAACCTATGATCGGCACATGGTTGATCGCAAGATGAAGGTGAGCGGGGGTGAAGAGTGCTTGGATCACGGCTTGAGCGTGATCTCTTGGTTTTTTTCCCGCAAGAGAGAAAACACATCTGCTGGACAGACGACTTAATATGAGCCACATATTTTTCATGACAAATGGCACAAGTGGTCAAGGTTCGGCCGGTAATGTCGTTGCCTCGCTGGCCAGCTTTTTTATCCCGGGCTTGGGACAACTGATTCAAGGCAGGCTGCTACCTGCTGTTCTGTTCTTTGTCTTTACAGGACTACTCTGGATCATCCTCATGGGTTGGGTCATCCATCTCTGGGCCTGTCTCGATGCAGCTCTTTGGAAGCCGAAAAGCTAACAGCAAAGTCCTCTAATCTGAATCCCTCTCTGGTCATTTTTGATCAGCCGTTTGATTCATTTATACAGTTTCTCAGAGAATCACCGCGATTACTCTGTAAATAATACAAATAAATACTTGGCACGCCCTGTGCTTGCGGTAATGTATCGGACTTCAACCAGTCCTACCAACCTAACCAAACCTACCATGAAACTAATGACACGCATTGCAACTGTCGCCCTTGTGGCAGTCGCAGCAACTACCAGCGTTAAGGCTGGAACCGGAAAAGATGTGAAGGCTCCAGTAGCTCCAGCTCCTGCAAGTCCGCTCTTCACATTCACTGCTAGTGAAAACTACGACAGCCGCTACATGTTCCGCGGCGTCGATGTGCTCGCTGGTACTGGGATCCTGTCGTCCACATTTACCCCGACCTGGCACATCACCTCCAAAGACACGCTTTCCGTACCTATTTGGTATGCTACAGCTGTCAAACAGAATGCTAATGCCTCTTCCTACAGAGAGCTTGATATTCCAGTAAACTATCTGCACACATTCGACAACGGAATTGCTCTGGGTGCAGGATACATATTCTATGGCTACTTCAACCTTCCTGGCGGCAACCGTCCAGGTGGAACAGGTATCCAGAACGAGGTCAATGTCACTGGATCATACACCAAGACGATCTGCGGAATCCCAGTAACTGGTGGGATTACCTACTTTTACGAGCTTGGTACGGCCAACCAGTACAAATATGGATCCATCAATCCAGGATCGAGCTACCTCTCTCCTTCTCTGTCGGCTGCGATCCCTCTCACCTTCATCAAGAAGGATGGATCTGTCACCTTCAATCCAAACACCCAGTATAACTTCTCATTCCGTTACAACGCAAATCAGCAGGGGAATTATGTAACGGGTGCCAACAACTGGCAGTTCCAGCTTCCTGTCACCTGGCAGGTCACCAAATTGATAAATGTCACAGGCTACTGGGCTTATTCCTATCAGGGACTCGGTCTCTACAATACTGCGAAGAGCCTTGGCTGGGCCGGCGCAAGCGTTGGTCTGACTTTCTAAGGTTTAGTTTAGTTATACTGACACCGAAAAGCCCCGCCGGAAACGGCGGGGCTTTTTCTTTGCTCCGGTGTAATTCGCTGTACGCGGAGCAGGAGATCAGTAAGCCAGCACCTTCTCAAAAAAACGCTTCGCTTGCGAGGTCTGCGGGGACTTAAAAAACTCGGAGGCACTTCCCGACTCAAGGACTCTGCCCGCCGAGATAAATGCGATCTGATCGGCGATCTTGCGAGCAAATCCCATCTCATGCGTCACGAGCAGCATGGGCGTTCCCTCCTTCTTGAGTTCGGCGATCAACTGAAGTACTTCTGCCGTCATTTCTGGATCAAGGGCGGAGGTCGGCTCATCGAAAAGAAGAAATCTCGGTTTTGCAGCCAACGCTCTTGCAATAGCCACCCTCTGTCGTTGACCACCGGAAAGTTGCATCGGATTTTTCTCTGCATGCACTGCCAGACCAAGTCGCTCCAACACCTCCAATGCACGCCCCCGAGCCTTGGATTCCTCCAGTCCATGGACTGCAGTAAGCGGCAGCATCACATTGCGCACTGCCGTCATGTGGGGAAAGAGGTTGAAAGACTGGAAAACCACCCCGAGTGAGCGGCGGTAGTTTCTGAGGTTCCTCTCCTGATGAGGTACTGTTTCACCATCGACGATAACCATTCCCCCATCGGCTAGCTCCAATCCGGCAATCACACGGAGAAGCGTCGATTTACCACCCCCACTCGGACCCAGAAGGGCCAGCACATGGGGAAATTCAACCTTCAGATTCAGCGAGTCGAGTACCAATTGTTTCCGATCACCCGAACCGAAGCTCTTGGTAAGTTTTTCTATCTCAAGTTTCATAACGCAGGCGGCGCTCAATCATTCTTGAACAGATGGAAATTGGAAGTGTCAGAACCAAATATCCCAAAGCGAGAGGTAGATAGCTTTCAAAAGTCCGGTATGTGGCCGAATTCACTTGCTGAGCAGCTAAAGTAAACTCCCCCAATCCGATAATGGAAAGAAGTGAAGAATCCTTGATTAGAGAGGCAAATTGCCCAGTTAGTGTCGGTAGGATCTGCCGTAATGCCTGCGGTAAAATGACAAACCGGTACATTTGAAACGGCGTCAATCCGATAGCCCGGGCCGACTCCAATTGGGATGCCGGAATAGCCTCAATGCCCGCCCTGATCATCTCGGAGAGATAGGCGCCACTAAAAATGGAAAGAATCAGCACGCCTGCGATCAAGCGATTCTCAAGGCCCACAGCATTCGCCACCACATAGAAAAGCACGAGTATCTGGACCAACAACGGAGTGCCTCTCACCAACTCGACATAAAGCATTGCCAACGAACGCAACGGCAATACCGGAGATCTCCTGGTCAAGGCAATTCCGAGCCCGATAAGAGAACTGAGGGCCAGGGAAACCAATGAAATGAAGATCGTTAGCAGCCACCCCTTCCAGAAAACATCCCGGTATTGCCAGACAGCATCCCAACCGCCCAAGGAAAATCCCGCAGCACCACCCATGACCAGCAGGCAGCACAGCGATGCCATCCCGATGATCAGGGCACACCAGAGGCCTTCGATCCACGGGGAAGCTAATTTCTGTCGCGAATCCAGAAAGAGGGAATATTTCATGGGGTGTTCGAGGCTAACCGCCGGAAGCGGAAGAATTTCTCCGCCGTGCGCGTTGTCGCGGCAGCCACCTCCTCAACGCTGATACCCCGTGCTAGGGCCACCTGTTCGGCAACAATCCGCGTGTGGGCGGGTTCAGCCCTTTTTCCTCGATGGGGCACCGGAGCTAAGTAGGGACAATCGGTCTCCACCATGTACCCATCTGCGGAAACGCGTGCCGCAGTCTCCCTGACCTGTGCGGCATTCTTGAAAGAGATGATCCCCGTGAAGGAAACAAGATGGCCAAGAGAGGCAACTTCCTCGGCCTGCTCCGGGGTACCGCCAAAACAATGAAATACTCCGCGTACCCTGCCGGTGTACGGACGCAGCACTGCGAGCGTCTCCTCCCACGCAGAACGCTGATGGATCACCACATTCAGACCCACCTCTTCCGCCAGATCGAGCTGTAGCCCGAAGGCAACCTCCTGAGCAACCTTCCATAGGCGTTCATCTTCCAGTCCCTCCGGCACATGGTGGTAATCGATTCCTGTTTCACCAATCGCCACGACTTTGGGGTGATGCGCCAACTCACGGAGCAGTGGGAAAAGCTCAACGCCCTCATCAATCACATTGGTCGGATGAATCCCGATAGAGGCATAAAGGTTGGGGAAGCGTTCAGCGAGAGCGACCGCCTTGCAACTGCTCGCCGGACCAGTTCCGATGCTGATGATCCTGGTGACTCCAGCCTCTGCTGCCCGTCCTACGACAGCTTCCAGATCAGACTCAAAATCCGGATAATCAAGATGAGCGTGGGTATCGATCAGTTCCACGCCCATTCCATTAATCCCCGTAACCATTCGGGTTCTTCACATGCCAGGCCCAGGCACTTTCGACGATGGTGCGGATATCCTGATACTTCGGCTTCCAACCCAGTTCCCGTTGGATCTTGTCAGAGCCAGCAATGAGCAGGGGGGGATCACCGGCACGACGGGGCTTTTCAAGCGCCGGAATCGCATGTCCCGTGATCGAGCGACAGCACTCAATAACTTCCCGAACAGAAGTGCCTCCACCTGTCCCAAGATTGTAAAAGGCACTCTGGCCGGCATCAAGGGCCAGCAGGTGGGCCTGTGCAAGATCGATGATATGGATGTAATCACGAATGCAACTGCCGTCAGGGGTCGGATAATCCGTACCGTAAATCTCGACGGACTCTTTCTGACCGAGCGCCACCTTGAGCACATTGGGAATGAGATGCGTCTCGATGCGGTGATCCTCGCCGAACTTTTCCGATGCTCCGGCAGCATTGAAATACCTCAGGGCGACAAAAGTGATCCCATAAATATCTCCATACCAGCGCAGCACTTTCTCAAACATCAGCTTCGATTCGCCATAAGGGTTGATCGGCTTCTGTGCGAGGGTTTCGTCGATGGGCATGCGCTCCGGGACGCCAAAGGTGGCGCAGGTGGATGAAAAGACAAAACGCTTCACCCCCTCGGCCACCATGGCTTCCAACAGATTCACCCCGTTGGCCACATTGTTTCGGAAATACTTTCCAGGATTGCTCATTGACTCGCCGACCAGGGCATTGGCTGCGAAGTGCATCACCGCCTCGGCTTTTGATTCTCTCAGGGCAAGTTTGATCGCTTCGATATCGGCAAGATCACCCTGAAAAAATTCAGCCCGCTGATCGATTGCCAACCGGTGCCCCTCGGAAAGATTGTCAAAAACGGCAACCTTGTAGCCCTGATTAAGAAGCTGCTCAACGCAAATGCTTCCGATATATCCTGCTCCGCCGGTCACGAGTATGGTTTTCATTGTTAAAAGAGTATTTTTTCCCGGCGAAAGGTAAAGGCAAAGGCATTTCGGAAAAAAACAGCGCACCAGCCTTCATCTTGGTATGGAGTTTGCTTTATCCAATAAACGAAATGTCAACCGATTCAAAAATCAACCGCTGGACTTTTTTGCTTCGACGGTGTCATGAGACACTTCTGATTATTCCATCCAAACCGGGAATTTTTCCATTGTTCGTATTTCTCTTTCGTTAGCACACCGACTGTTGAGATAGAGTCCCGTAGTGCCGCCCGCCCCCATGTTCCTCAGAATCGACCACACCACTCGCTACCGTTATGCCGTGCCGGTTGGTCTGACTCCCCATCTTCTCCGACTGCTTCCCAGAACGACGCCGGGATTGCGCCTGCTTAAATCTGAATTGACGATCAGCGGGGAGTCTTCCGTGAAGTGGAACCTGGACGCCCTCGGAAACATCTTGGGCAAGGCTGTTTTTCCCGTGATGACGGATGAACTCCTCATCAGGAGTTCCTTGCTGATCGAGCAGCAACTCACCAACCCCTTTGACTTTCTTTTAGAAGATCGCTCGATGCATCTCCCGATCAAATACGACGAGAGGGAGAGCAGCCTGCTTGCACCGTTTCTCCAACCCATGGACGAGAGCGCGGCAGCGATCCTGGGCTATTGGCTCAAACCCTTCCAGGAACGCAACTCCGGGCCTTCCAGCCCCCCCTCCACCCTGGGCACCATCACTTCGATCAACAGCGCGATCCGTGCCTTGTTCCGTTATACTCCACGGCATATTCATGGAGTGTGGTCGGTCAGTGAGATACTGACGCAGGGAGAGGGAACCTGTCGTGATTTTGCTCATCTTATGATCGAGGCGGCACGGTTTCTGGGGGTAGCTGCCCGTTATGTCAGTGGTTATCTCTGCTCCACTCCAGGAGGACTGGAAGGAGAGTCCTACACGCATGGCTGGTGTGAAGTCTATCTGCCCGGCGCTGGCTGGAGGGGCCTCGATCCGACCAACGGTATCCTCGCCGACGCCCATCACATCGCCGTCGCCGTATCGACCGTGGCCGGTGACATTCCTCCGGTGGAAGGCTCTTACTGTGGAGAGCCCGATCTATGCCTACTCCATGATGGGGAAATTTCCGCCCGCGAACTGTTGCCAGGAGAAGAAATTGAGGTATGAGCGCCATCGCTTACAGCATGATTGAAGGATTGCGTCTTCAGGGAGAACACGCCGACAGGTTGCTGGCAGAGGCCGGTCTGATTCTAACCCAGGGGGGAGAGCCTACTTTTATTCCGGAAAAACCATCCGGCCCCGAGTGGAATCTGGAGGCCTTGGGGGAGCAAAAACTGCGTCTTGCGTGGAACCTCTCCCGCGCGCTGGAAAAATCACTCATGCCAGGCGCGGTCATTCTCCGCTCCAATGGCAAGCAGTATCCCGGAGAACCGATCCCAAGATGGAAGCTCATGCTTCTGAAAAAAAAGGGCACACCCCTCTGGAATTACCCAGCTCTCCTTTCCCAAGGGAAAAAGGGTAAGAAGCCGCCCGTTTCGCCGAGAAAGTTTCTCTCATCACTGGCGACCATACTTGGAGTTTCAGGGAGTCTTCGCCCCGTCTACGAGGATGTGGAGGCGGCTATGCGAGCTGCTGCAATGCTTGGAGAAACCCCTCCCATTCCAAGATATTCGCGAAACAAAAAGGGGTTCGTGCAACCCCGTTGGACCACAGCCGAGAGAAAGCGATGGCAGGAGCTTCACCGTGCAGCGGGATGGGTACTTCCCCTTGACTGCATCAAAGGGGTCTGGAAAACAGATAACTGGGTTCTTGCCGATGGGGGGGATCTCCTCCTGCTGCCCGGCACCAGTTCCATCGGCCTCAGACTCCCGCTTTCGCAGCTTCCTGAGGGCCGTCTGCCCCGTGCCCTTACTGCCGAAATCCGCGAGGGAGCCCTTACCCTGTTTATTCCCCCCTTTCTTGAGGCCTCATCTTTTGCCGCTCTTCTCTCCGCGATCGAACAGACTGCCGAGACGCTCCATTCGGCACCGATCTCACTGGAAGGCTACCCTCCTCCTCATGAGGATGGCTGGGAGAGTCTTGCCATTATTCCCGATCCTGGGGTCATCGAGGTGAATCTTCCTCCGGCTCCCGACTGGAGAAGTTTGGAAAAAACCGCCGCCGCCCTCTTCCAGGCAGCGGAAGAATGTGGTCTGAGGGGAACTCGCCTGCTTCCTTCCGGGGAAGTTGCCGCCACTGGTGGTGGTGGACATCTTGTTCTTGGCGGAGACTCGCTCAGCTCCAATCCCTTCCTTCTCAAGCCTCACTTGCTCCCGAGCTTCCTTCGATTCATTCAAAGACACCCATCGCTCTCCTATCTTTTTAGCGGACGGTTTGTAGGCCCCTCCTCGCAGGCACCCAGAATTGATGAAAGTTTCTTTGAAATTCCAAGGGAACTGGGTCTTTCCCTCACCGCCATGGAGATGATGGAAGCTCCGGCGTCGGCGGTCATGATCGATGCGTTTCTGCGCAATCTCCTTCTTGATTATAACGGCAATACCCACAAGGCGGAAGTCAGCGTGGATAAGTTCTTCAATCCCTTCATGCCGAACGGACGGCTTGGTTTGGTCGAGTTCCGCTCCATCGAAATGTCTCCCGACATCGGACAGTTCCTTGCTGTGCAAGCTCTCTGGCGGGCCTTGGCTGCAACATTCGTCCATACTCCCTACAAGGAACCATTGATCGACTGGAAGGGTCGGCTTCATGACGATTTCCTGCTTCCTTTCTTTCTCGAAGAAGACCTCGATAAAGTACTCGGGTATCTCAATGACCATGATGGCTTCCATTTTGAACGGGAGTGGTTCCAGCAGCATCTGAAATTCCGATTCCCAATCCTGGCAGAGGAAAAAACCAACGGCACAGCATGGCATCTTCGTCGCGCCCTTGAGCCATGGCCTCTTCTTGGAGAGCAACCAACACCATCAGGAGGGCTTGTTCGCTGTGTCGACTCCTCCACGGAACGACTTGAGGTACGCCTGTTTGCACCATCAAGAGAGAGGAGCAAACCTCCCGTGATGATTTCCGTCAACGGTTGGAAGCTCCCCCTCCACCCTCACCCAGAGGGAGGATTTATCGGTGCTGTTCGATTCCGAACATTCCTGCTCCCTACCTGCCTGCATCCTCAGGTGATGCCGCATACGCCCCTGCTGATTCAATTTCTTGAGGAATCCGGCAAGTTGCTCTCCTCTTGGAACTATCACCCGATCATGGTCGATCATGGAAAAGAGCCCCGTTACCTGATACCGGCGGAAACGCCACGGATAGTCGTTCCCCCAAAAGTACACCCCACTCAACGAAACGAGAAAACCCTGGATCTGCTGACGGCTATCTGATGGCCGCAGGTTGCTGCGCCCTGAAACAATCCGCAGTATGGTCATCAACCATACCGATGGCCTGCATGTAGGCATAAATGATGGTCGATCCTACAAAACTCATTCCGCGTTTTTTGAGGTCCTTGGAGAGGTTGTCTGACTGCGGCGAGAGAGCTTGCATATCACCGGCTCCCTTCGGTCTGTTGACAATTGGCTTCCCATCCACAAATCGCCAGACATAGGCATCAAAAGAGCCGTATTCCTTTTGGACATCTAGAAAGACCTGTGCATTTTTACGCGCGGAAAAAACCTTGAGCCGGTTTCTGATAATCGAGGGGTTGATGAGCAATGATTCCAACTCATCGTCGGTCATCCCCGAGACAGCAACGGGATCGAAGTTCTTGAAGGATCGGCGATATCCCTCGCGCTTCTTAAGAATTGTCTCCCATGTCAATCCCGCTTGCGCACCTTCCAAAATCAGCATTTCAAAATGCTTCCGGTCATCATGGACAGGCACCCCCCATTCCTCATCATGATATTTCTCGTAATGAGGTTTACCGTGCCCGACCCATGCACAACGAACCCTGTGGCTCATAGAATGGAATTCAGAGAAACCGAGCGCTGATTGTCTTGCTCAAAGGCATTGCGAACTCGCCCGGATAACTTGGATCGAGAGAGCCCAAAGACAAGAGGGTAAAATGTGTGGAAGACCTGTGTCTTCCCATTGCTACACGGCCGCTTCACCCGTTTCGCTCGTGCGAATTCGGAGTACATTTTCAACAGGGAGAACGAAAATTTTCCCATCACCGATTTTCCCGGTTCGTGCAGCTTCGCTGATCACCCGGATTGCCTCATCGACAGCGTTGTCGCTCAAAACGATCTCCAGTTTAATTTTGGGCAGGAAATCGACCGTGTATTCGCTACCACGATAGATTTCGGTGTGGCCCTTCTGACGACCGAAGCCCTTGACTTCCGTGACCGTCATTCCCTCGATACCAATCTCACTGAGGGCATCCTTCACCTCTTCGAGCTTGAAAGGTTTGATAATAGCTTCGATTTTTTTCATGGGAGAATTGGGGTGTTTCTGAGATCCGACCTGTTCGTTAAACCTGATTGTCGTGCATTTTGCAAAGGAATATCGAATCCCTGTAATTCATTTTTCGCTCCGGGGCGTAAGCTGACATTCATTCGGACAAGCATGGAGGCCCTGCCGACATGTCGATTTTCATCCTGCACCGTACAAGACGAAAAAAAGGCGGAGACCGAAGTCTCCGCCTTTTTTGTGAATGGCGTATAATTTAGATCGCTTCGATCTTAGACAGCCTTGTCCCCAGTCTCGTCGGTACGGATGCGGATCGCATTTTCGACCGGCAGGACAAAGACTTTGCCATCACCAATCTTGCCGGTTTTGGCCGTCTTGACGATAGCTGCCAAAGCCCCTTCAACCGCGCTGTCGGCCAGCACGACCTCCAGTTTGATTTTAGGAAGGAAATCAACCGTGTACTCGCTACCACGATAGATTTCGGTGTGGCCCTTTTGGCGACCGAAGCCCTTGACTTCGGTCACCGTCATACCTTCGATTCCTAGCTCGCTGAGTGCGTCTTTTACCTCTTCCAACTTGAAGGGCTTGATGATTGCTTCGATTTTTTTCATGAGTGTTAATGTATGTAGTATGAACCGTCGTTGTATTAGTGGTTATAACCCTCCTCACCGTGATCGAGGATGTCCAAGCCCTGGTGTTCAGCCTCAATGCTGGGCCTGAGACCGATGGTGAACTTGACGAGGAAGGCAAGAATCGTCGTCATGACCACGGCAAGAGCGACGGTGATGACTGCTGCCTCGGCCTGGGCGACAACAAGAGAGTGACCGTCGATCGCCGCCTTGAGACCATTCTTGACTGCAGGCGCACCACCCAGATTTGCATTCACCGCTGGATTCACAAGAATACCCGTGAGCAGGGCACCGCAGGTTCCACCGACACCGTGGACACCAAAGGTGTCGAGTGCATCGTCATACTTGAAGATGTTCTTGATAATCGTGCAGAAGATATACGGCACCACACCGGCAACGACGCCGATGATCACGGCACCCGTGGAATCCACGAATCCGCAGGCAGGAGTGATGACGACCAGACCGGCAACAGCGCCGGAGCAGAATCCAAGGACGCTAGGCTTGCCCTTGAAGATCCACTCAACCAGAGGCCATGTGAAGGCTCCCACCGCAGTCGCAAGTGTGGTGGTGGTGAAGGCATTGGCTGCAACTCCATCGGCGGCAACAGCACTACCGGCATTAAATCCATACCAGCCAACCCAGAGGAGGGCTGTGCCAATGAAGGTTAGCACGAGACTGTGAGGAGGCATCGGCTCCTTGCCGTGTCCGACACGCTTGCCAAGGATAAGGCAGAGGATGAGAGCCGTCCAACCCGAGGACATGTGCACGACCGTTCCTCCTGCGAAGTCAATCGCTGGGATCTTGGCATCACCATTCCATACACCGTTCATCAGTCCGGTGGAACCCCATACCATGTGAGCAAGCGGGAAGTAGACGAGGAACATCCACCCGAAGACAAAGGCCATCAGGGCACCGAACTTCAAGCGTTCGGCAGTGGCGCCGAAGATCAGGGCCGGGGTAATGATCGCAAAGGTTAACTGGAAGATACTGAAGACATTCTGGGAAACCCAGTAGGCATAGTTCGTGTTTGGCAGAGAATCGACACCTTTAAAGAAGAAGTATTCGTTTCCACCAATAAAGGGTCCGATGACCGGAATTGTTGTGTTAAAGCTTGTTCCGAAAACGAGGCTATAACCGACAGCCCACCAGATCACGGAGACCAAGGCGGTGATGCCGAAACACATCGCAATGACGGAAAGAATGTTCTTGGAACGAACGAGACCGCCGTAGAATAGGGCCAATCCAGGGAGAGTCATCATCAGCACGAAGGCTGCGGAGACCATCATCCAGGCGTTGTGACCCGGATCGGACTCGTAGGCGATGCCAGTTGGAGTCGGATCACTATTGCTGTGAGCCGCCTCCAGAAAGGCGATCTGATTCGATACGGCAGCACTTGCAAAAGGCATCGGCGTGGGGGCCGGTGCTGCTGGAGCCGCCGCCGGCGCATTCGTATCTGCGTGGAGTGTGGATGTGACTGCACCGAGCATCGCCAACGAGGCGACAGCTGCGAGCAATCGAATCACAGAGGTTGTTTTTTTCATCATGGGTTGGTGTTTTTGTTATGCGCCTAGTGGGGCGGTAAGGGATTTAAAGCAACCCTCGTGCCAACTTTTTAGTGCCGCTGCATTACAAGATCGCCGCGAAGAATGACCACCAACTCTTCCAATCGCTCCATTGTCTGAAGATCCAAGCGGTTCCAATTGTCGTTTTTCAGACAAGCGCGTTTGGGATGGTGATTTTTAGGCAGCAGGCAGCACAAAAACAAACAGCAAAATGAACAATTCGATGCAACCCGTTTTATGAAAGCATATAACAACGCTTTAATATTTTCGATTTGATGACTGATCCTCTGGCCTTTATGCGCAGCATTGCATCCCCTCACCGAAAACCGTTCCTTCTAGGAACCGCTGATTAAATCCCATGATGGCCACTGAAGAAGATTTGATGATTTTTGAAGGCGCGAATGATGGGCGATACCCGCAGCGGTCTCGCCCGAGCGAGCAACGCCATAAAAATCGACAAATGGATTCAGCCCTTCGGGTTGCGGCGATAAAAGATCGGCGACCCCTTCTTGCCGCAATGGCCTCAATGCGATTTAATCGGCGCTTCCTTAAGCATCATGCGCATTCTCTTCCGCGTTTTTGGCTACACAGCCCGTTATCCATGGATGGCACTGGCCACGATATTTTGCGCGGTTGGCAGCACACTGACCGTAGTGGTCTTTCCAGCGGTGACCCAGCAGATCATCGATGGCGTCCTGAGAACCAATCATCCTGAACGGTTCATCCCGCTGATCCTGACCGGTCTCGCAGCCTTCTTTGCCCAAGATCTCCTGAACTGCCTGCGCATTCTGCTCAACAACCATTTCGAACAACGCGTCATCTTTGATCTTCGCAGTGATCTCTACGCCCGCATTCAGATGCTTCCCCTGAACTGGTTTGATAACAGGGCCACCGGCGACGTCATGACCCGACTCGTCGAGGATGTGACCAATGTGGAACGCGTTCTCATCGATGGCATCGAACAGGGAACCGTCGCCTTCCTTCAGATAGGCATCGTTCTCGTCATGATGGCCCATTATAGCGCGGCACTGACCCTTGCCGCCCTGACTCCCGTACCGTTTTTGGCACTGGGTGCCCTTGCCTACACGCTCACTGCGGGAAAGCGATACCGCACGGCGCGTAAGGCCACTTCGGTGCTGAACTCTCTCCTGCACGATAATCTGGACGGGATTCGTCAGATTAAGACCTACACCAGTGAGGCAAGAGAACATGCCCGCTTCAATGCTGCGAGCGATGCCTTGCGCGAAGCCTCCCTGGTCGTCATGCGCTACTGGGCCATCTACAGCCCTTCCATGAACTTCCTCGGAAATGCCGGCATGGTAGTGATTCTTCTCATCGGTGGCGGACGCGTTCTGCATGGAGAGATGGATCTGGGCGTTTTGACCGCCTTTCTTCTCCTTGCCCGCTATCTTTACGAACCGATCGGACGGCTTCATTCCCTCAATCAACTGCTGCAATCAGGACGCGCTGCCAGCGAGCGGGTCTTTTCCATCCTCGATGCCACAGTTGAACCTGGCTACAACGATCCGACAACAACAGCGGGCTCATCAGAACCTCTCTTGGGCGATGTCCGCTACGAGGCAGTCGGTTTTCAGTATCAGCAAGATTTCCCCGTCCTACAGGAGATCAGCCTGCATGCGAGACAGGGTGAGATGACCGCTCTTGTCGGCCCCACTGGTGCGGGGAAGACATCGCTTGTTCACCTGTTGAGTCGATTCTATGAACTCAGCTCCGGTGAGATCCTGCTTGATGGCACACCCATCCGAAAGATCCCCTTGGGAGTGCTGCGGCATTCGGTGGCGATGGTCACCCAAGAGAGCTTCCTCTTCAACGGAACCACGGCGGAAAATCTCCGGATAGGCAAACCAGATGCCACCGAGGAAGAGATGTGGCGCGCGCTGGCGGCAGCGAATGCGGAGGTCTTTGTCCGCCGACTTCCAAAAGGACTCCACTCTCAGCTAGGAGAGCGTGGAGTGAAATTGAGCGTCGGGGAAAAGCAGCGCCTCTCCATCGCCCGTGCGCTGCTCAAGAATCCCCCGATACTGATTCTCGATGAGGCCACAGCCAGTGTGGATAACACCACCGAGCGGCTCATTCAGGAAGCCCTGCAACATTTGCTCGCCGGACGCACCAGCTTCGTCATTGCCCACCGCCTCTCCACAGTCCGGTACGCGGATCAGATTCTCGTTATGGAGCGCGGGCGCATTGTCGAACGGGGCACCCACGAGAGTCTGCTGGCTGAAAATGGTCTCTACGCATCCCTATGCCGTGAGGCCGATGCACATGGGGGGATCATTGATGCGAAGCAGCCATCACTTCGAAACTGAGGAAAAAACTCGCGGATCTTGACATTGGCCGATTATTTGGCATTTTTGCCAAATATGCCACCCCGCTCTACTAAGCTGAAGAAGAATGCTGCGGATCGTTCAATCGTGGTGAAAGCGATGGCTCACCCGACACGACTGCTCATCATGGAGCGCCTCACCCACGGGGAGCTTTGCGTGAATGAACTGACCGCGCTTGCCGGATGTGATGTCACGACCCTCTCCAAGCATCTCGCTGTCATGAAAAAGGCTGGCCTGCTCGTCTGCGAGAAACGGGGCGTCTGTTGCTACTACCAGATCGCATGCCCTTGCTTTGGAGAATTCTTCCGATGCATCGATCTCATCTCCTCAACAAACCAGTCCCGCATGCAATGCGCCTGTTAGCTCCAAAACCATGAAATCCATCCAGATTTACGATCCCGCCATGTGCTGCTCCACGGGGATCTGCGGCCCGGATATCGATCCCATTCTTCCACAGGTCGCAGGATTCCTCCATCATCTCAAGGAGCTTGGCGTCCAGGTGGAGCGCTTCAATCTCTCCCAACAGCCTCTGGCCTTTGTGCAGAACAAGCAGGTCAATGCACTGCTTCAAAGCGACGGGATCGAGGTTCTCCCCTTGTTTTTTATCGATGGAGCACTGGTGCTCAAGGGGACCTATCCCGATCAGGAAACCCGCAAGGAGTGGCTCTCAAAATGAATCAACCTTTTACAGGGATCGTTGAGCTAATTGATCGGGCAACGCGGTTCCTCTTTTTCACCGGCAAGGGAGGCGTGGGTAAAACCTCGCTCGCCTGTACGACAGCAATTGCGCTGGCTGATCGGGGCAAAAGGGTGCTGCTCGTCAGTACCGACCCCGCATCCAATCTTGATGAGGTGCTTGGCATAGAACTCAGCAGTCAGGCTGGCAACATTCCCGGTGTGCCCAATCTGTTTGCCCTGAACATCGACCCCGAGCGGGCGGCACACGCCTATCGGGAAAAAATTGTCGGCCCGATGCGCGGCCTTTTGCCGAAAGCTGCACTTCGCAGTATGGAGGAGCAGCTCTCCGGTGCCTGCACGATGGAGATTGCAGCCTTCGACGAGTTTGCCCGACTCCTTGGGGATGTCGCCACGACCATGGATTATGACCATGTCGTTTTTGATACCGCTCCAACCGGACACACACTCCGCTTGCTGACATTGCCAAAAGCCTGGACAGGATACTTTAAAAACAACACCTCCGGCACCTCTTGCCTTGGGCCGCTGGCCGGCCTGGATCAACAACGAACCATCTATGAAGGAGCATTGAATGTGCTGGCCGATTCGCTCCGTACCACCCTTGTGCTGGTCAGCCGACCCCAGAGACAACCGCTCAGGGAAGCGGAACGCACATGGAAGGAACTAGCCTCCCTTGATGTCACCAACCAGTGCCTTGTGCTCAATGGAACCTTCACGGCGGCGGAACCGGGTGATTCGCTTGCCGATGCCTTGGAACTCCGTGGCGTCAAGGCCATCCATGCATTCAAAGACTTTCTAGGTCAATTGCCAGTCTATGAAGTGCCCCTTCGCCCCAATAATCTTCTTGGGTTGGAGTCTCTCAGAGCCATTGTTTCCGGTATTTTTCCTGAAACTCCGATCAGCATCGACAGCTCGGAAACAACAAGGTGCGATTTCCTCCCTATAGAATACCTAATCGAGAATCTGATCGCCCCGGGCTGCGGAGTCATCATGACGATGGGCAAGGGAGGCGTTGGCAAGACCACTCTGGCAGCTTCCCTGGCTGTGGAATTGGCCCGTCGCGGCTATCCCGCTCATCTCTCCACGACCGATCCGGCAGCCCATTTGGTCGAGGCGCTCGGCAGCCAGATTGAGGGACTGACGGTGAGCAGGATTGATCCCAAGAAAGAGACCGAGGCCTATGTCGCTCAGGTCATGGAGTCCCAGGGCGCTGGACTTGATTCAGAAGGACGGGCACTTCTTGAAGAGGATTTGCGGTCGCCCTGCACCGAAGAGATTGCTGTCTTTGGAGCCTTTGCCAGAACTGTGGCTCAGGCGCAGGGCTCGTTTGTCATTCTGGATACGGCACCAACGGGCCATACCCTTCTGCTGCTCGATGCCACGGAAGCCTATCATCGGGAGCTCGGACGCCAGGCACGGGAAGACATCCCGGAGGAAGTCAGGCAACTTCTCCCCCGTCTGAGAGACCCGAATTACACGCGCGTCCTGCTTGTGACCCTGCCCGAAGCAACTCCGGTTCATGAGGCTGCCGCATTGCAGCAGGATTTGCGACGGGCGGCGATTGAGCCGTTTGGATGGATCGTGAACCAGAGCCTCTGCTCTCTCAATACAACTGACCCCCTCCTGAGACAGAGGGCTCGAAACGAACACCCTTATCTTAGGGAGGTCACAGAATCACTGGCCACGCGAGCCTATCTCCTGCAATGGCAGGCAACCGAACCTGTCGGCGCAAGCGGCTTGACTGCCCTCCTTCATCATCCTCAAACAACAACCCCGTAAAAATACAACACGATGCCAACCTACATCTACGAAACTATTCCCGAGAGCTGCTGCGACGACCCGAAGCATTACGAGATCGAACAGTCGGAAAATGAGACTCCGCTTACCCGTCACCCCGAAACCGGGGAAGTCATCAAACGCGTTGTGCTCGGTGGCATAGAACTTGTGAAAGAGGATGATGGCCGCTCCTGCTGTTCGGGATCGGGTTGCTGCTAAAACCCTTCATTTCTACTTTTATGACCTCCAAACCTCTCATCCTGATTCTCTGCACCGGCAACTCCTGCAGGAGCCATCTTGCCGAAGGCATCCTGCGGGCCGCTGCCGGAGACCTTATTGAAGTCGCTAGCGCTGGCTCCAAGCCTGCTGGCTATGTTCACCCCAAGTCCATCGAAGTGATGAAAGAGATCGATATCGACATCTCGGCTCACCATTCCAAACACATGGAGGAATTTCTGAATCGTCCCGTTGATACGGTGATCACCGTCTGTGGCAATGCTGACCAAGCTTGCCCAATGTTCCCCGGACAACTCCACCGCTTCCATTGGGGCTTTGATGATCCCGCCCACGCCACAGGAACCGAAAAGGAAGTGCTCAACGAATTCCGCCGCGTGCGCGACCAGATCAAGCTCGTCTTTGAGGCCTATGCCGCAGGCATTCGTAGGAGCTTGTCCGCCGGCCTAAAGCAGGGAAATGATCTCGCGGCATGATTCCACTTCTTCGCAAACTGCTTGCCGAGTTGCTGGGTACCTATGCCCTGGTCTTTGCTGGAACCGGAGCCATCGTGATCGATCAGGTTTCAGGAGGAGCCATCACGCATGTCGGAGTCGCACTTACCTTTGGACTGATCGTACTGGCGATGATCTACACGCTCGGCGATGTCTCGGGAGCCCATCTCAATCCCGCCGTCTCGATCGGATTTTTCATTTCGGGGCGTTTTCCACTCCTGGAGCTTTTTCCCTACATTGGGGTACAGGCGACAGGAGCTTTGCTCGCGAGTCTCACGCTCCATTTCCTATTCCCTGAGAATACCCTGCTCGGTGCCACTCTCCCCGCCGGTTCGGACGGGCAATCGTTTATCCTTGAAGTGCTGCTTACAGCTCTTTTGATGTTTGTCATTCTGAATGTCTCGCATGGTGCCAAAGAGAAAGGAATCACGGCAGGTATCACCGTTGGTGCTGTTATTGCTCTTGAGGCCCTTTTTGCCGGCCCGATTTCCGGTGCTTCGATGAATCCCGCCCGTTCCCTTGCCCCAGCCCTCGTCTCAGGACATCTGGAGCATCTATGGATCTATCTCGCGGCACCGATTGTCGGATCTCTGATCGCGGTGCCTCTTTTTGCATTGATTCGCACCAACTAATCACTGGGATTTCGCTGTGGTTCCCTCTACTCAGGGAGGAAACCATGTGCAATCGAGGGTAAGGTAAATAAAAAATTGGTGAAAATCCAAAGAAACTAGTTAACCTCATTAAGTGATAGTCGTTGGCCAACCCTAAATCAATCCCACATTCCATGTCGCCTTCCACGCTTCTCCCCGCAGCCCCCATCGCCGAACTGATTGCCGCACGTAAGTTTCCTCCATTCAGCTTGGAGCGCCTGCTCACAATTACCTTTGCTCCCAAGGCAGGGCAGCGTGTCGCCATCCTCATCGATCTCGAAGATCCCTCGGACATCATGGATTTCCTCTTTCTCAACAATCCCGACCTCTCGATTCAACACCACGCCATCGAATCATTCTACAAGCCTCTAAATGAGGGACTGCTGACCAAAATGGGACTTAGCGGGGGCGAGATTTTTGCCTACAAACTTACCGGTGGAAGCAACCTGGATCTTCCCGACGAGGCCTACGATCCCAAGGGGGAAAAAATCAGCCTCTCGCAAGATGTCTATCCCAACTACGACATCATTCTGTGTATCTCGACCTTTTCTGCCACGGCACCTCTTACCGCTTTCGCAAAGCAGTATGGATTCCGTGGAGCCACGCTGCATGGAGTCAACGAGGTCATTCTCTCAAGTGGTCTTGCCGTCGATTACAACGAAGTCAGCATTGAGGCTGAAAAGTTGCGACTCGGTGTGACTAAAGCAGATTGGGTCGAGATTGATTTTCTCTGCAACGGAAGCGATTACACACTCCGTCTCATCCTCAATGGACAGGAGGCCCAAAAAAGTCACGGCCTTTGTCTCGGTGATGAACCCGATGTCGCCAACCTTCCCGCCGGAGAGGTCTATTTTGTTCCCGAGGGAGCAGAGGGATCTTTTCCCTACAGGTATGAGGATGGAACCCTCGGGGCGATGACTGTTTCCGGAGGTCGCATCGTCAAGGCAGATGTGATCAAGGGAAATCCCGATACCGTCGCCGCTCACAATGCCAAGCTTCTTTCCGACCCTGTCACCGGAGAACTTGGCGAACTAGGCTTCGGCACCCAACTTCTCCCTGTCAGTGGGCGTGACATTCAGGATGAGAAGGTACGTGGCACGCTCCATGTCGCGACAGGTCGTAGCGACCATCTTGGAGGACATCTGCTTCCATCGATGTTTGCAGAAAAGCTGAATGCCACACATGATGACATTCTCTTTGCTCCCCACAAGACACCCGAAATTATGGTGAAACGGGCACGCATGAAACGCGGCACGCAGGAAGAAATCCTCATTGAGAATTACGAACCCTCGGATTACATCAACCGGTTGCTGGTCTGATTGGATTTCTTAGCTTTCGCTGCCCCTTCAAATCAGTCTTTGGAGAGTTCCGCGTAGCGGTCAAAGCGATTGGAAAGGATGAAGAAGGTCGGCGCCCAGAGTCCGACAAAAATCCCGAACAATTCGCCGTGCAGCCGGGTATCCGATGCGGCCGCCCCCCCACCTTGGATGAACCAAATCGCGATCGATCCGATAATGGAAACAAATCCGAGTACAAAGCAGAGACCGCTGAGCAACTTATAGGTGGAGGAATTCATAGATCTTCACTTCCCCTGTTTTTACCAAAAACAACAAGGGCAAAAAGCAGTTTCTCAAACGGTAACCAGCAGATGAATATCATCGGGCAGCAACTTGGCAACCTCACGGATGATATTTCCCCTCAGGATATGAATGAATGAGCCGCGCTGGGGAGCACCTAGCAGAACCCGCTCGGCTCCGATCGTGGAAGCCAGATCGGCAATGGTGTAGGCCGGAGCATCACTGACTGCATAGCAGGGAATGATCGTCTCCCCGAGTCCTTTGGCGCGGAGCGGCTCAAAAACGGCCCTTGCACCCTCATCTTCGGTCCATTTTTTGCGACGATCACCGGGCGCGATCACCTGTTGCTCCCTCACGAAGAGGACATAGAGAGGCTGACCGTTATCTGCTGCTTCATTCACGGCAAAATCAAGGGTGCGTCCTGGTCCGCGAACGGCTGTCAGCATGGGACCCGTGTAAGCCTTGCGTGCCGGGACTGGTGCAACGGCTGTCCCAGTGGCAATGACTGGTTTTGCTGAGGCCTTGCCTCCGGTACGCGCAGCACTCTCAACCGCCAGAACGGCTGCTTCCAAGGCGGCATCCTGAGCAGCAGCACTTTTACGCTGCGCGGCTTCCTGTGCCAACCCGCGAAGGATCAGACCGACCACCAGAATGCTGATGGCAAACCGCAAGGCATTGGGCTTATCGATGAAAAGCGAAATCTCGATCGCCGCCATGATCACAAAGGTGACAAACATGATACTCCTCTCGTATTTTTTGAGATCGAGTTTCCAATCGGTGCTCGTTGCACCGAGATTTGTAGCGATTGCGCCTACCACACCAACTGCATACAGATCAGCCAGTCCCGACATGTCACTTACCATGATCACCAGGGCAGCGGGAATCACCATGGCCATGATCAATCCCGCATTCGGAACACCAAAGTGGTTGAGTTTGGCAAAAATCGGCGGCAATTCCTGATCGCGAGCCATGAGGAAGGAGATCGAGCTCAACGCCATGAGGGCCGTGTTCACTGCGGAAAGGAGCAGTGCTCCGAAGACGATACTCACCGCCCATCCCATGATATTTCCTGCCAGTGGTCCAAAGACATTCCCCACAAATACCTGCCCCATATAGCGGAGCATGTAGTCACGCACTCCCTCCGCGCCAGGTGCATTCACATCCCCGTGGGAAACGACCATTCCGGGAAGCGCGGCCATGGCGAGTCCGAGAAGCGCCGTCATGAAGCACACCTCACCCATCACAACAAGGATCGACTTGGTGGCTGTCTTGGAAACATCCGGCTTTTCCAAGGAACTTCCAGGATTGAGTTTCATCACGCCTGTGGCATTGGCAATCGCCTCCACACCCGAGAGGGCCAGCACGATGCCCACAAAGGCATTCCAATTATGGCCAAAGCTCCCGTGGAGAGGCTGGAGATGGGCAACCGCCTCCCCGAGATGGGGAAGGGCAAAGAGCGCCAACAGGATGACCACGATGGCGGTGGGAACCGAGACCAACACGGCCAGACCCCCGGTATGTTTGGGACCGAAATAGTTGAGTGCCCCGATAATCAGAATGGCGGCTCCGGCCCAGTATTCCGGGTGAGGCACCCCAAGATAGAGAAAGGCGGAAAGGGCACTCGCCGCCGCCGTGACGATGTAGTCCGCAATCAGCAGAAAGGCCCCGACAATGGAGATGACCTCCGAACGGTGACGCACACTGGCGTAGACTCCGCCACCATTGGGGTAGTGCCTGCAAATAACGATGTAATTATATCCCACGATCGCCGTGAGAAGACACATGGCGGCGATGAGCCACGGAGAGCTATAACCAGCCACCGCAAACGCAAGACCGATGACATAGGCCTTACTGGTTCCCCAGTCGCCGTAGAGGATGGCCGCAGCCCGCTTCCAATCGACATTGCGCGGTCGGGTTGTTGTGGTGAGTTCCATCACGGGCGGTTCATGGTGAGCAATCGGTCAGGATGCGTGACAGCCGCATCCCCCTTCCTGACGATCGTGCTTTTTGGCGTGTACGTGATCCCCATCATTTTCACCGCAGCATCCACCACCGCCGCAGCAACCGGATTCTGGTTGTTCACCAATGAGCACGACCTCAAGGCCGATCTGTTGAAGCGCAAGCTGAGAGCGGGCCCTGCCGAGGAACTCCAGTGCCCTGGGGGGCGGTTCATGGGCCGAGCGGAGTTCGATGCGAACTGGCTTGTTAGAAAGATGGGAGAAGGTTTCCTTCATCTCTCCATCCAGCACGAAGGAGACATAGGCGTTCAGCTTTTCCTGAAGCTGAAAGAGTTGAATCTCTCCATATTTCCATGGGCGCGTCTCAAACATCGCCAGCACGAGAATATCCTCCCGGGTATCATGGGCAAAGGCATCAAGCATGCCAGTGCGCTCAATTCCGGAACCGGCGGGCGGGGGATTAGAAAGGGTCAAATCTTCGCGGATGGAAACCATTGGTATAGCATCAGGTAAACGAGCACTCCTGTCACGGAGACATAGAGCCAGACGGGAAGAGTCCATCGGGCCATACGCTTATGGGAGTCGAAGCGCTGCTGAAGTGCGGGAATCACTGTCATGGCAATAAGTGGGAGCACCAGAACGGCAAGCGGCGTGTGGGTGCCAAGGATGAAAAAATAGAGCGTCTTGGGCCACCCCGGATGAGTGAAATGAGTCACATGCCCGGCCTTGAGATAATGATAGGTCAAGTAACAGAGCAGGAAGAGAGCGGAGGTAACGATTGCCCCGGCCATGCAGAGTGCATGAGCCTGCTTGTGTTCCCTTTTGATCATCAAGACACCCACAAGGATAAGCAGGGCACTGATGCCATTGAGCGTCGCATTGATCGCAGGGAGATCGGTTGCCTTCATGCAGCCCTCTTAGACTCCATCAATGGAAGAGAGGGAACGCTCCTTGTTCAGTTCCCTGCAGGTTTTTACCATTGACCAGATCAGGAATCCTAATACGGAACACAAAATCCCAAGCAGAAGCAGTGTGCTGGATGAAAATGCCAGTTTGGACATCACTGTCTGAGGCTCAATGAATCCGCCGGAGCTTTTCAGCGCGCAATCAGGACAGGCCCCCACATTCGTCACCGCAACGATCATTACCATCGCTGCCGCGGAGATCCCCTTGAATGACAATCTTTCGTTCATGGTGCTTAAGGCTTCGATGCTTCCTTGTTAGAAGAAGTTTCCCGAAGGAGATCACCAATGTCCATCAAAAGCTTCTGAACCAGCTCAGGTTCATCGAGATTGCGGGTCTTGCGAAGCTGCCCGTCACGGTCAATCACAAGGAACCGTGTAGAGTGTGTCGGTATTCCGGAAAAATCCGTAGCCAGTGCCTGCAGCATGCCGCGGGTGGTGAATTCCTGAATGGCACTCTTGGGTCCGGTCAGGAAGATCCAGTGTTTCAGATCAGCCTGCAACTGCGACGCATATCTGCTGAGCACCTCCGGCGTGTCATGTTCGGGGTCGATGGATACAGAGACCAGACGGACATTGTCGGCTTTTTTTAATTCACGACTCACTTCCGCCATACGGGAGGACATCATCGGGCAGGGTCCGGCGCAGCGTGTGAAGATAAAATCGACTACCCATACCTTGCCCAGAAGATCCGCACGACTCAGTGTTTTCCCATCCTGCGTAGTGAAGTGGAAGTCGGGAACACTGGCCAGGACGGGTAACTGATCCGAGGATTTTCTCTCAGCGTGTCGAAAAATCGAGGCGGCACCCGTGATCAGCAGCGCAATCACAAGGAAGGCCACAATCCAGGCCGTCAGTGGCAGTCTTTTTGGTTCTAAGCTCACCGATATCGTTCGCTTGCGCGTCTTCGGATCAGAGCCAGTAGAGGATCACATAGAGAAAGACCCAGACGACATCCACGAAGTGCCAGTAGAGACCCACATTCTCAAGCGCAACATGGCGTTGAGGAGTGAATGTCCGACGAGTCACCTGAAGATAGAAGCACCAGAGTATCAGCAGCACTCCGATACAGACATGGGCGCCATGAAAACCGGTCAGCGTGAAGAAACTCGATCCATAGACTCCGCCTTTGTTAAACCAGAGTCCTTCACGGTAAAGGTTCGTCCATTCCACACACTGAATACCTACAAAGGTTGCTCCCAGCAAGGCAGCCAACAAAATCAGGGAGGACCCGGACTTTCCCTTTTTTACGGCACTTTCCGCGGCATGGTAAACAAAGCTGCTGCTAACAAGAATGACCGTGTTGATGCCGGTCAGAAGCCGGGGCATCGCCGGCAGTTCAATGCCATCATGAAAATTGGGGGGCCAATTGGAAAATCCGCCGGCGGCCCGCACGACAAGATAGGCTGAAATCAATCCGCTGAAGAGAAGAGCCTCGGAGCAAAGAAAGACAATCGTTCCGAGACGACAAATCTTGGGATCCGTTTTGGGGTGCCCGTGATGATCCGCTTCCTGCACTGTCGGTGCGTGAAAGAGCGAGGCGTTGTTGAAGGCTGCGTTATTCATGATCAAAATCTCATCAGTAAGCCACGGCGGGTCCGCGGTTTAACATCATCACCACGACAAGCGCACAAAGAGCGAGCGCAAAAGCAACCAAGCCACCCAAAATCGCATATTGGAGCGGACGGCGACCCGGTGCCATGGAACTGGATTTTTGGATTTTCACACTCATCGTGAAAATACCAGAAGTGCGCCCAGAAGAAGGGGAAGATAAAGTATCGAAGCGAAGAACAGTCTGCGGGCGGTGTTGTTGTTTCTCATTCTGAGAAAATCAAAGGAAAGAAAAACCATCGCGGCCCCCAGTGCCAGTGCGGCAAAAAAATAGTATGGCGTGGCAAATCCCAACAACCCCGGAAAGAGCGAAATAGCGGTCAGGGCGGTCGAGTAGATCAACGACTGCCAGGCAGTGGCCCAACCTTCCGGATCGCGCGTGCTGATCATCTTGAATCCGGCGGCGGCATATTGATCACGATAGAGCCACGCAATCGCGAGAAAGTGAGGCATCTGCCAAAACCAGAGAATGAGAAACAACATCCACCCCCCGATGCCGGCATGACCTGTGGATGCCGTCCAGCCGATGAGCGGAGGAAGCGCACCCGGTATCGCCCCCATGAGAGTGTTCAGTTCGCTGATCTTCTTGAGCGGAGTATAAACCGCGGCATAGATCAGAATCGTCAGGAAGGAGAGGATCGCCGTCAGGGGGTTGACCAGCAACGCCAGCAACGCAACGCCGCTTCCACAGCAGAGAAGTCCAAAGATCAGGGCATCAGAAGGGTGCATTCTCCCGGCAGGCAGAGGGCGATCCGCAGTTCTGCGCATTAGGGCATCGAGATCGCGCTCCATCCACTGGTTGATTGAAGAAGCTCCGGCAGCACTCAGGGCCGTCCCCAGTAATGTCGCAATCAGAACCGTGTAATCCATCGGACCATGCCAGCCCAGCAAAAAGCCGACAAGGGTTGTCAGAAGCACAAGAAAGGAAAGCCTGGCCTTGGAAAGCTCGGTCAGATCAGAAAGAAGTCCGCCTTGCTTCACCACGATGGAGTCGGAACCGTTCATGCCGGGAAAGGGCTGGGTGATCTGGCGAGGGATTCCCCCGCACAACTTGCAGTGGGAACCACCGCGCAAAAAAGACGGAAGGTAAAGAGGATGGAGAATCCTGTCAGAAGAGCACCCATGGCCATATGGGCCGTAGCGACATCCGCTGCCTTATTCGACCAGATCGTGACTGCTCCAAGCAATATCTGCATCAGGATCGCACCAATCCAGAGCAGGCTCCACGAGCGCATCCAATGTCCCAGAGGCGTGCTCTGCACGGCGAGAAAGGCCACCGCGATCACCACAAGCAACAGGGCCAGGGCTCCCGCACGATGAACCAGTTGCAAAACAATCTGCCCTTCTGAGACAGGGGATATCTTATCGGCAAGCCTCTTGGCATTGATTTCAGCGAGGCTTGCCGCAGAAAGATCGGGCACAAGATTTCCGTAGGTCGCTGGAAAATCCGGAATGGCAAGGGGGGCATGCTGATGGCGAATCGTACCCGCCACACCAAGCTGAAAGTAGGTCAGCACCATTCCTGCCAGCACCAGCCAACGGAGTGAGGCAGCCGCGCTGTCATGAAACCATGCCCCTGAGAGAAACCCGCGACCTGTGACTGCGGCCAGCACGAGAAGGATTCCAAAAAAGCTCTGGGCCAGCAACGCATGGAAGATACCTATCTGATCCTTATAGAGAGTGACACGAAGCCCTCCCAGCACCCCCTGAAAGATCACCATAAGCACTGCTGCGACAGCCAGCCACCGCACCCATGCGCGCTTTTCTTTTATGAACGCAGCTCCTGCCAGCAGCAGCGTGATCAGTCCGATGGCGGAAGCCAGCAGACGATGGGAATGCTCCCAGAAGATCCCGCCCACCCAGCGTGAGTAGGGAAATAGAAACATGTTGTAACCGTAAGTTGTCGGCCAGTCAGGCACTGACATCCCCGCCCCCTTGGAGGTGACAAGCCCTCCCACCACGATGAGCAGAAAGGTAGCCACCGCAGCACTCAGGGCTATACCATGAACGAGAGGGACAGAAGTGCCCTCTTTGCCATGATTAGCGGTGTTACGCCCGTTATCCACAGTCAATCGGCTAGTGAGCCTCCAGCTTGATGTGATCGGGGGCTTTTTCGTTCTGTGGCAGAAAATCTTTTTCCATCCCGGGAATGCTATATTCGTACGGGCCGTGATAGATCGTCGGAGTCACGGGGAAATTGCCATGCTGAATCGGATTTTCCAGAGTCCACTCCAGCGTGGTGGAGTTCCAGGGGTTGGCGGGGGCCTTGGGCCCGTATTTCAGACTCCAGAACATATTGATCAGGAAGGGAATGGTTGAGAGTCCGAGCCCGATTGCACCGATCGTACAAATCACATTAAGAGGCTGCACCTGCTTGAGACAGTCATAGACTGTCGGGTCGGAAATACGCCGCATCATTCCTGCCAAACCGAGGTTGTGCATCGGGAAGAAGGTGAGATTGAAAAAGACGAACGACATCCAGAAATGAATCCATCCCAGCGTTTCATTCCACATGCGCCCCGACATTTTAGGGTACCAGAAATAAATTGCTGCAAAGACGGAGAAGACTATTGCCCCGAAGATCACATAGTGAAAGTGGGCCACGATGAAATAGGTATGATGGACAAAAAGATCCACAGGTGTGGAAGCCATGAAGATTCCGCTAAGCCCCCCAATCACAAACATCGAGACGAATGCCACTGCAAAGGCCATCGGCACCGTGTAATGAATCGATCCCCGCCAGATGGTTCCCATCCAATTGAAGGTTTTGATGGCGCTTGGTACGGCGATGACCATCGTGCTGACCCCAAAGGCCGCGCTCAGCCATAACTGCATTCCACTGACATACATGTGATGTCCCCAGACAATGAAGCCGAGGAAGCCGATGACACTCATGGCATAGACCATCGCCTTGTAACCAAAAACGGGCTTGCGGGAAAATACCGCCAGAATCTCCGAGGTGAATCCCATGGCTGGAAGGACAAGAATATAGACCTCGGGATGACCGAAGAACCAAAAGAGATGCTGCCAGAGAAGCGGCTGCCCACCTCCTGCCGGACGATAGAAACTTGTTCCGAAATTGAGATCAAAGATGATGAGGGCAGCGGCGGCCGAGAGCACGGGAATTGCAAAGATAAGAAGAATCGCCGTGATGAATATCGCCCAGACAGGCAGGGGCATGCGGAACATGGTCATCCCCGGAGCCCGCATCGTAATGACGGTGGTGATATAGTTCACCGCACCGGTCAGTGAGGAGAGTCCGTTCACGAAAAGGGAGACGCACCAGAGCGTCTGTCCCAGGGAAGTCCCGTTATAGGGCCCGTGACTGCTCAGGGGAGCGTAGGCTGTCCATCCTGTTCCAGGAGCACCTCCGGGAGCAAAAAAAGTGGCTATCATGATCAGCCCTGAAATTGAAAAGAGCCAATAACTGAGTTCATTCAGCGCAGGGAAAGCCATGTCCCCAGCTCCGATTTTCAATGGAATGAGGAAGTTTCCAAAGACCCCGATGAGGACAGGCATCGCCACGAAAAACACCAGAATCGTGCCGTGCATGGTTACAAGCATGTTGTAGCCGCCGGGAATCAGGGCACCATCCTCACTGACAACCGTTGAAGGAAGGAGGTGCCCCAGAATCGGAATCGGATGGCCAGGCCAGGCAAGTTGCCAGCGCATGGCGATCGCCATCGAGCCGCCAAGGACAAGATAAATAATGGAGGTCCAAAGAAATTGCATGGCAATCACTTTGTGATCCGTATTCCAAATGTAGTGCATCAATCCTTTTTTCCCATGCCCATGGCTGCCGTGGCCATCATGCACATCCCTACCGGTAGAAGCATCAACAGTGGTGGCACTCATAGGGTCATAGTTTAGGTTTTGTTTCCGTTGTGGTCAATGGAAGCTCTTTCTCAGGGGCCTTCGGCGCCATAGGGTCGGCCTGAGTGGGCGAAGCCGGGGGGGGTGATGCCGCTGCGTTTTTCTGCTGGCGGGGGGTCAGCCACTTCTGGAACTCCTCCTCAGGGAGAATGTGAATGGGAGCCTTCATGTTATAGTGGCCGGTGCCGCATAACTGGTTGCAGGCAAGCTGAAAATCACCGGCGCGGGTGGCTTGGAACCACACCCATCCGATGGTTCGTCCAGGCACGCAATCCTGATAGAGCCGAAATTCCGGCACATAGAAAGAATGGATCACATCGCGTGAGTGAAGCAGCACATGAACTGGTCGCCCCACGGGAATCACGAGATCGGGGGAAATCACATCCTGAGCGGTGCGGGGATCGGAGGGATCGGTCCCGAAGGGATTTTGGGGAGAAATGGCTCTCACATCGGAGGGGGAGAGCTTACCGCTGACCCCGGGGTAACGCATCTGCCACCCGAACTGATAGGAGGAGACATCGATCGTCAGCGCATTCTCCGGAGCCGGACGATGGATTTCATCCCACACACGGTTTCCATAGATGGCAAGGGCAAGGAAGATAATCGTCGGCAGCGTGGTCCAGATGATCTCAAGCGTATTGTTGCCGTGGCTGTAATGAGCCTTCACGCCGGGGCGGCGGCGATACTTGATCAGATAAACAATGTAGGTGCCCTGCGTCAGCACAAAGACGGTGGCGGTCAGGTAAAAAATAATGCGGAAAATTGCGTCCACTTTTTCCCCGCTTACGGTGACACAGGGAGGCAAGCCATAGATGTTACCCGCCCTTTGTTCGGCCATCGCGGGAACAATCAGCAACAGAAAAATAATTCCCTGAACGACACGCGATATCAGGCTGCCGGAAGTGAGAGTTGATTTTTTGAAAGAAGGAATCATGGCGCGTATCATTTGGCCGGAACAGAGGGGGCGGGAGCCGATGATGGTGAGGCCGGGGATTTGCCAGCATCCATCACCTTGGGCATGGCCATCAACTCGGGCTGAGTATAGGGGTCTGACTGTGCCTCATGTTCCTTGCGTAACAGCGTGACAAAGGAAGCCTCGATTGCTGGGGCATTATTGCCCCAATCCGAGCGGATATAGGTCAGAATGGCTGCGATATCGGCATCGGAGAGCTGCTTCCATTGCGGCATGGCATTGTTATAGCTTTGCCCTGCCACCTTCATGGGGCCCTGATGTCCATGGAGCATGAGGAGTACCAGATGATTGTCTCCATGGATGGAATCCGAATTCACCCATTCACTTCCTGCAAGCGGGGGAAACTGTCCCGGAACGCCAAGTCCGTTTGCCTGATGGCAGACAATGCAGTTCTGACTGTAGAGTCGCTTGCCAATAACCTTCGGGTCAGGTGGAGCGGCAGCCACGGCTCCACCACCAGCCCAATTCACGGCGTTGCTCTCGTAAACATCCTGACGGAACCCACCGCTGTTAAACGCCAGATAAAAACCACCCCAAAACAGTGCCAGAATGAACGCTCCAACCAGCCACGGTGACAGAGGGCTGTTGGTGGAGGATTCGCTGGATTCCCCGTCGTTCTTTGGAATGTGTGGATGATCGTGATTCACGGCTGTTTCTGCTGAAGCTCGACTAGTGGGTAGGCGTTGCCGGGGCATCCTTCAACGGGCCTGCTTCCGGCAGCGGATAATCATGACGAAGCGAAAGGAGGTAGGCGACCAGGTTCTTTGCATCGGCAGACGGCACAACTTCATATCCCGGCTTCACTGGGAACTCACTGCCGAGCATCAGGGCATCGGCAGAGCGCTGCCCTTGAATTTTGCGGACACTAAAAAGGTGTTGGAAGGAAGGCATGACTGATCCCTCACAAACCGACGACGGGGCATAGAGATGATTGTAGTGCCAGAGGGCATCGGGTCGGCGTATTCCGACATTCGACAGATCCTGCCCCAGCCTTCGGAAACCAAGGAAGGCGGTTGAGTCCCGCAGATAGTCGCGGGCCACCGACGGGCGCGAACCCCATCCACGCTCTATATCCGAACTGGTCACGCTTGTCTGACGCACCTGCTGACTATGGCAGCTCACGCAACCCTCGTTTGCATAGACCTGCTCTCCGGCCACGGCCTCACCTCCATAAACGGGTGGGAGCGTCGTGCCCAGATCGGCATTGGCCACAGGCGCAAGACGACCAAGATGCAGAGCCGAATAAGCAACGATTCCAACCCATGAAGTCAGAAAGACAAGAAAGATGCCGCAGAGCAGTGTCGGAAGCCGGTGCATAATAAACTTAGCGTTTCGGGAAGAGTTGTTCGACGGCAAGCGCGCGCGTCAGATTGAATCCCAGCATTATGGCCGCCGCCAGCAGAATGAGCTGAGCAACCCATTCCATCACATGGAACGGAAAGTCATATGAGGTAATATTCAGAAATGAGATCGTGGGGTCGTTGAGAGCCAGTCCCGTGAAGAGTCCTCCCAGCAGCAGCATTCCGATCAGCAGCCAGAAGCCCACGAGTGACAGCCAATAGTGTAACTCTGAAAATGCCTGATTCCAACACTCCCGCCCAAGCAAATGCGGCACCGCCTGATAAAGAACACCGAACAAAGGAAATGAAACGGCCCCCAGCAACCAAAGCTGCGTTCTGGCCTCTACGACTCCTGTGAACCCGAGCACGCCGCCGATTGAGGGCCATCCGCAAATCGCCATCAGCACTCCCAGCGTGACAAGAGCATAGGCTCCGAGAAAAAGAAAGCGTTCCGGGATGCTTTTTCCGATGGATGTTTCGTCATCAGAGGATGAAGGTGAAATGCCGAAGATGTTGATGGCAATAATGATTACAGGAATCAGAAAGAGCACGCTGGAGACAACTCCCGCCGCTCCCATCCAAGAGGGCACCGGACCGCCGAGAAGCCGCGAAATACCATTCCATCCACCGAGCATTAGGAGACTCCAGAACCCCAAGGGAGCCAGACTTCTTCTATGGAGGTGTTCACCCAGCAAGCGTGGGATCAGGGCATAGAGTGCTGCCAAAGCGATTGGCAAAAGCCAGAGAGCCAGAAAACTGCCGCTAAACCACGCATGGATGGGCCCTTGGGCCGATGCCTGTACCGGTTTCCAAGTCAGGAGCAGATTGGCTGTGCCATAGACCCATGGGAAGGAGCAAAAGCCTGCGACCAAGTACCATTGGGCAACCTCGGCCCGATCATTGATCCGGCAGTCAAAGAGCAACAGGGAACGGAGAGCAATGAGGAGGAAGGCAACAAACAGGGCACCGGAAGCCCAGTTGGGATATTCCAGCCACTCCACTCCCGTGCTGTAACCCGCCAGGATTGCCAGTGATCCAAGGAGCACAGCCAGGTTCCAGAGCACAATGGCACAGATGAGGAGCGTGGAGTGAATGACCCCTCCAATCGGACGACCGGAAAGACGCGAAGCCAACCAGAGGCCGGTCGCAAGGGCTAGCTGTGAGGCCCAGCCATACAGGAAAAGATCACGGGCAACCGGAGCAAGGCGGCCATAGTTCAGAAAACCGATCCCCCCCAGAAAGTCCGGGATGACGAGTTTGAGCGAAAGCACCATCGAGATCAATGCAGCCACAATAAGCCAGTGGACGGCATTGCCGAAGAGGGCAAGCACCGGAATCCTCAGGGAGTCATCGATTTCCAGGCTGTCGATACCGCCCCCCTGGGCAACACAACCCGTTCCTCCTTCAACTTTCTGGGCGTCTTCGCTGTAATGCACTGGAAAGAGATTTGCACTCATGGCTGCTTATAAATTGCAGCGCGTGCATTCAAGGATGGCAGCACGAGTTGCATGGCGTTGGTGATGGGAATGTGAACGGTCCCTCTGGCTTGGTCGGTCCATCCGTAAGAGGTCAGCAAGGCTGTGTCCGCCGAACTGAGTTCGGCCAGATTTTTTGCCCGAACTTCGGCGCGTTCCATATCCTCGGTTTCCGTCGATGAGGAGGATCGATCGACCAGCAGGGCACCGGCAAGCGCCAACAGCAGGAGAAAAGCCACCCCGGCACCAAGGAGGAACTGCGGTGAGGATTTGGGTGTTTGGGAGATGGAGTCGTGATGGCTCATCAGTCGATATAGTTAACGGCTTCGGCCAGGCGGGGATCTCGGGCGGGCCAGAGCGGCGAATCCCCCAGTCTCTTGAGGAAGACAGCGGCCAGGGTGCTGCCGATGGCGATCACGGCCACGATGTCAAGCAACGCAGGTTGGAAGCCTTCTGGATGCAGCACGGGAAGTATCATGATATAAATATCAAGCAGATGCATGGCCAAAACCCACCCTGCGACCAGTCCCAGAAACCCTGCGCTGGCTTTGGGCGCACGGAGCAGCAGAAGCAGGAAGGGAACGAGAAAATGCCCGACCACCAGAATAATCCCGAGGATTTTCCACGATCCCTGGGTACGAAGCGTGTAGTAGGCGGCCTCTTCGGGGATGTTTGCGTACCAGATGAGCAAATACTGCACAAAGGCAATCCATGACCAGAAGAGGGTGAATGCCAGAAGAAATTTGCCGAAGGCATAATTATGTTCCGAAGTGAGAACCTGCCCAAGGTATCCCGCGGAGCGAAGCGCATTGGCCAGCAAAATGATCAGCGAGAGGGCACCGATGACGGAACCTGCAAAAATATAGATTCCCCAGATCGTGGAGTTCCAGTGATAGTTCAGGCCCATCGGCCAGTCAAAAGCCCAGAATGTCAGGGCCAGTGCGCCTATGGGAATGGCAACAAACGATACCCTGCGGTTGCGGATCGTATGGATCGCCGCTCCATCCGCATCCTGGGCCAGCGAATTGTGACGCAGCATGTGGGCAATCGTACCGAAAAACACGAAGTAAAAGAGTGTTCTAACCCAGAAGAAATTGACCGTGAGATAAGGAAGCTTTTCGGACAATTCATGATTTGCCAAAGTCGGGTTCATCCATGTCCAGAGTAGGGGTGCCACCACGAGGAGAGGGAGCAGCAGCAGGGCGAGCAGTGGCAGCAGGCAGGAAATATTCTCCAATTGCCTCCGAATGCCGACGCTCCAACAGGAATCAACCGCATGGTGAACAACAACCCAAAACAGGGAACCGATCAGCAGGGTGAAGAAAAAGCACCCGGCAAACAACCAAGAAAAGGCAAACTGCTTCGAGTCACCCAGCCCGAGCAGGAGGGCGAGAATGAGAGAGGCTATCGAGACGATACAAAGCCCCATAAAACGACCCCCGACATGCTTATAGTCGAAGGTCTCGGGAGCTGGGAGTATGGACTTCTCAGCACTCATGGTTTGATCAAGGTAGTGGGATTGGTTCCCGTAAGGAGAGCCCGCTGATCTGCGGGGACATCGGCAATCGTCGCATATTGAGAGCGTTGGAGTGCCCGGATGTAGGCCACGATGGCCCAGCGATCAGGAACTTGAATATTGGCCCCATAGCCGAGCATGGTGTTCTTCCCGTTGACAATGGTGTTGTAAATCTCGCCGTCACTCATGTCGCGCAGACGCTGCTGGTTCAGATTGGCGACACCGACCAATCCATACTTGGTGGCTATACCGTTACCGGCACCGGTTGCACCGTGACAGACGGCGCACTGGATCTGATACCGTTCTTGACCACGCCGGAGCGTGGCGGGTGTCGCCTCAAAGGGCAGCCCATTTCCCCAGTTGGTACCAAGCCTTCCGGTGTTGGCATAATCCTCCTTACCTGAAAAGAACACCACATCATAAGCCCCTCCCATCACCGCGCTGTCAGGTGTCCCGGGAGAGTGATACCCGATTGGAACCGTTCCAGAAATCGGCGCGCGTGCTCCCCGGCCATCGGCAAAGAAGGAACTCGGCGCTTGGGCCTTGACCTTGTCCTGCCGCACCATGTCTGGGAAAATTTCGATCGGAGGACGACTGGTTCTGTGAGGCAGAAAGGAATAATCGCGCAATCCCGCCATCCCGATCACCAGAACGGAGAGTATAATCAGCAGCAGTAGGAAATAGCGTACCATGATTATTCCGGATCGTTGGGTTCCTGATGAATCGCCGTGACATCCACTGCCCCGAGATCGTGAAGCAGCTCCGTCACGGAGGCCGTCGTAAATTTCGGATCATGGGATTCGACAGCAATGAAAAAGCTGCGCGAAGCCCCTCTCTGGAAGAGATCCCAAGCGAAGATCGGATTGTTCAGTCTGGGCATTCCTCCAAGCAGGATCATGCCGGCGACCGCTGTGATGGCGGAGATCATGAGTGTGAGTGCCACGACGATGGGGATAAACTGAGGAAGCGCCGAAAGGTCAGTCGGTTTGCCATCCACGATGAGCGGATAAATGATGCCTGTGGGAATCAGCTCCATGGAGAGAGCAATGAGGACGGCTGAAACACCACCGCCAAAGACAAGAAGACTGAGAATGGACTTGGGAAGCCCCATCACCTGCGGCAGGCCGTGCAGCGGATACGGCGTATAGCTCTCATAACAGCTGAATCCGGCCTTCCTTAAGGCTTGAGCTGCGTTCACAAGGGCATCGGGCGATTCAAAACGCCCACCGATCGCATAGAGAGGTTCACTCGAGGATCCTGCAACGGGCAAGTGATGTCCTTCAAAAATCGGGAAATGATGACTCATGGTTAGTGTCCCTCCCCTCCGGTTGGGTGATCGGGCTGTGAACCGGGCAACACGGCCTTGAGTTCACTCATGTTAATGACCGGTACAAAGCGGATGAACAGCAGGAAAAGCGTGAAAAAGATGCCGACTGTTCCCGTAGCTGTCAAAATATCAACAATGGAAGCATGGAAATCATGCCACGAGGAAGGAAGGAAATCGTGAATCAACGATGTTGTCACGATCATGAAACGCTCAAACCACATGCCGACATTGCAGAGGATGGCCAGCACAAAGACCAGCGGCAGGCAGTGCCGCACCTTCTTGAACCAGAAGAGTTGAGGCACAATCAGATTAATCGAGAGGCAGGTGATCGGATACCAGGCGGCGATGCCGTGAAAGCGCTCCCAGAAAGCCCCCTTCTCGAATGGATTGCCGCTATACCATGCATTGAAAATCTCGATCACATAAACATAGGCCACGCAGGAACCCATCAGCAGGAGCAGCTTGCAAACCTTGTCAAGTTGGGACGGGGTGATGAGATCCTTGAGTTGGGGGTAAGCCAGCCTCAGTGGAATCAGCAGCGTCAGGATCGCAGCGCTTCCGCTATAGACAGCACCTACCATGAAGTAGAATGGGAAAATTGTGGCATGCCACCCAGGCACCACGGATGTGGCACAATCCGAGGAAACGATCGTTGTCACCGTGACGACAAGCACTGAGGTGATTCCCGCAAGCAGCACATACATCATCTCATAATGCCGCCATTGCCTTGCCGTCCCAAGCCAACCGAGGGAGAAGAGACCATAAGAGAATTTACGGATCTTTGTGGTGGCGCGATCCCTCAGCACGGAGAGATCGGGTATCATGCCGGCAAACCAGAACAGCGAGGAGACCGTGAGGTAGCTTGTGACTGCAAAGACATCCCAAAGGAGAGGACTCGAAAAATTGGGCCACATCCCATAGCTGTTGGGCACGGGGAACAGGAACCAGACAAACCAGACGCGTCCGATGTGGATTGCTGGATAGACACCGGCACACATGATGGCAAACACCGTCATCGCCTCCGAGACCCTGGCAATGGAGATGCTCCATTTCTGGCGGGTCAGGAAGAGCAGCGCCGAAATCATGGATCCGGCATGGGCCATGCTGACCCAGAAAATAAAATTGGTGATGTCCCAGGCCCAGAAGCTGGGACTGTTTGATCCCCAGACACCGACCCCGGTGACGATCATGTACAGGATGCAGGCACCGCCGATTCCGGCAAAAGTTGCAGAGATGGCAAAGCCGATCCACCACCAGAGGGGAGTTCTGCCCTCGACGATCGAACAGACGGCTCCCGTCACCCAATGCGGACCGCGGTTGTTGAGAACCTGCGGCGGACGCGCCAGCACCTCAAGATCCGGTGCATCCGTCATAGCTTCAGCATTGGTGGTAAGAGTGGACATCCTTGACGAAAATTAGGCGTGCTCTGGAGAACGGTTTGCCGCACCGACCATGTCAGCTCCGGGCATCGCCGGATTCGGATTGCGGATCCTGGCCAGATAGGTGACTCGGGGACGCGTGTTGAGATAATTGAGCGAGCTGTAGGTACGGGGATCGGCCTTCAACTTCGAGACGGCACTTGCGGGATCATTGATATTTCCGAAGACGATCGCCTGCGAAGGGCAAGCCTGCTGACAAGCGGTCTTAAAAGCAGGCATCGGTGTCTTGGTGACATCGCTGGCACCCGCCTTGACGGAACGGGCTATCTTGGCCTCCTCGATACGCTGGATGCAGAAGGTGCATTTTTCCATGACCCCGCGCATACGCACCGTAACATTAGGATTCTTGACCATCTTGAGGCTGTCAGCCATGCCCTTGGGTGCAAGGGGACCATAGTAGAGCTGGTCAAGCGGACGGTCATTGTAATCGAAATAATTGAACCGGCGCACCTTCCAAGGACAGTTGTTGGCGCAGTATCGGGTGCCGATGCAGCGGTTGTAAGCCATCAGATTCAGTCCATCCTCACTGTGCACGGTGGCGTTTGCGGGACAGACCGCCTCGCAGGGAGCGTTCTCGCACTGCTGGCACATGATGGCCATCGGGATCATCGCAAGATTTTCCTGACTGTGATCGGCGCTTGCAAACCAGCGATCAATACGGATCCAAGCCATGTCACGACCGCGGCGGACTTGATCCTTGCCAACCACCGGGATGTTGTTTTCCGCCTGACAGGCAACCAGACAGGCATTGCACCCAATGCAGGTGTTGAGATCCATCGAGATGCCCCACTGAAGGTCGGATGTCAGGGGGGGATTGGGATAGATGGAAACGGGCGAAGGAGCCTCCCCGTCCATCCTGCTGGCAAATTCCGGTTCTTTTCTGAACTGCTCGAGCGTTCCCTCGCGGGCGATGTTGCGCCCTTCCATATTCTGATGCTCCTGCGTCGTCGCAAAGACATAGGGAGGCTTGGCAAGCTTTTCTACCCTGACTCCCGTGTGAAAGCAGTAAAACGCGTTGTATCGGAGAGGGTAGACATCGAAACCGACATTCTCCATGACATGCGAAACACCGCGACGGCCATATCCCAGGGCAGCACTAATCGATCCGTCGGCATGGCCCTGGGCAACAAGTGCGGCTATCTCCACAGAGCGGTTGCCGGATGAGAGCTTCACCATGTCACCATCCTTGATACCAAGCTTTGCGGCATCCGATGGACTGAAGAGGGCTGCGTTGTCCCATGTCAGCTTGGTGACGAAATCGGGTGTCTCCTGAAGCCATGAATTCCCTGCATAGCGTCCATCGTCAACCGAGGAACTGCGCAGGAAGACCAGCTCGAAATCACCCGGCGACGGGGAGTGAACCTGCACCAGGGAGAGTGCAGCTGACAGATCAAAAGAAGGTTTGGACAGAGGCCATGCCGTCCCATCGGCAAAACCATTTCTTAGGAAGCTTTGCCATGCAGCATCCGAAGCGTCCTTCGAGTAGCTGTTGAAGCTTGTACGAACCGCGGAGGGGCCATCGACTTTCTCGCCAGCGAGAGCGGCCAGAATTTCCAACTGAGAAATTCCATTCCAGAGCGGAAGGATCATCGGCTGGACGGAGCAGATGGTGCCATCCACGGAACGGGCATCACCCCAGCTCTCCAAATAATGGGTTGCAGGAACATGCCAATGAGTCACCTTGCTCGTCTCATCGACAAAGAGGGAGAGATGTAGCGTTTCGGGAACACCCGCAAGAAGATTGGAAAAATTGAAACGGACCGGAGCCGTATAGATCGGGTTGCCGCCGAGTATCAGAAGCGTCTTAACCTTGCCGGCCTTGATTTTCTCAGCAAGCGTCAGAAAGGAGTCCTTTGCAGCAGGTGATTTCGCAAGGGTCTGCACGACGGAGATCGTGGTGCCCAGATTATTCAGAGCCTTGTTGATTCCTAGAACCAGACCCTGAACCTGTACCGGTTGCTGGGTTCCGACAACGACGATTCCCCTGCCCTTTGCGGCAATCAGATCGTCGGCAACCCCGGCGATCCAGGCCTGATCGAACTTCCCTCCCTTGCCCTTAAGGGGGGCAACAAGAGCGGAAAGATCACTGTCACCCGTCTTTTTGGCGATGACCCTGGCGAGTGCCGCGGTGAAACCACCGATCTCACTTGCGCGAACGCGAAGACGATGATCAGCCATACCGCCTGTCAGTGAAAAATGATTCTCCACCACATAAAGACGGTTCATCGACTGGTTGGGATCGCGGCGCTTTGCAAAACCCCTTGCTGCACCGAAGCCCGAAGCCGATGGATTCAGAAAATCACTGTCCAGCGCAAGGATGACATCCGCCTTTTCGTAGTCATGGAAAGGACGGTATCCTACGCCGAAAACAGCGTCAAAGGCAGCATCCGCCTCACTGGTGGAAATCGCTTCATCTTCCACCCACAGCATCTTTGGAAACTGGGTGAGCAGTTCGGAGCGCAGCCGATCGACGGTCGGTGAACTCTCGCGGCCCGTCAGAATTGCCAGACCTTCACCCTGATTGCCTGAGGCGGTGGCGCGGACTTTGGCCAGGAAGGTATCCAGATCGGCCCGACTGACCGTTGCCGAATCATACGAGATCGCCTTGGAGCGGGCGGGATCGTAGAGATCGAGAATCGAGGCTTGGGCAAATACATCCGTGGAACCGTTGCTGAGCCCGGCGTTGATCGGATGGAGGGGATTTCCCTCGATCTTGGTAGGACGCCCGTCGGAAGTCGTGATGGTCAGCGGCACCGCACCCAGCGGGGTCGGCATGGAGCTGGCGTAATAGAGAAACTTGCCGGGAATCGTCCATTCGGCACTCTTGGCGAAGGGAACAAGGTGCGCCTCGGGACGACGGCAGCCGGTGATCCCAAGGCCGGTCAGGGCCGTTGCGGCACCCATCAGACGAACGAAATGACGGCGGGACATCCCGCTCTCATCATCCCGTGCGGTCGCTTCAGCCGTAAACTCGCGTGCGAGTCCTTCGGCGAATTCAGGCGTGTTTTCCTTCTCTCCTTGGGTTCTCCAGAGGGTTGGATTGGTATCGCGGGGCGGGTGTTGGAAAATCTTTTTCATCGGTGGCATCCTCCGCAGGAGACAGGTGGATTCACTTTCCATTCTTGCTTGAGCTTCGTTCCGATATCCATCTGCTGCGCAAGGGAAACGGGGTGCCAGCTCATGTTAAACACCTCAGAGGGAGGGCGAAGGAAATTTTCGGGGGCGCGATGGCAATCAAGACACCACTTCATACTCAGAGACTGGGCCTCATGCACCACGCTCATCTCATTGACCGCACCGTGGCAACTATAGCAACTCACGCCCCGATTCACATGGACGGCATGATTGAAGTAGGCGTAATCCGGCAAGCGGTGAACCTGTACCCAGGGGATTGGCTGACCCGTTTTCCAACTTTCGCGCACCGGGGCAAGCCGTGGACTGTTGGAGAGAATCTTCCCCTCGCCGTGGCAGTTGATACAGGTCTGCGTGGTGGGAAGATTGGAATGGGATGCCACTTCGACAAAAGCATGACAGTATCGGCAATCCATACCGAGTTGCTTCACATGGAGCGCGTGTGAAAAGGGAACCGGCTGAATGGGCTGGTAGCCGACCCTCGTGTATTTCGGCGTGAAGTAATACCAGATGCCCAGCGTGATGGGGGCACCCGCAACCAGCACACAGATCAAGATCTGTAGCGGCAGCCAGTTGGCCCATCGGGGAAAGAAATTCGACATCGGGTGATAGAAATCGCCCGGCCGGAGGAATAACGGGCTGGGTAACGCTAGGAAATTGTGCGTCGAACACAAGATTTTTTGAATCAGAATTCATGGAATTTTCATTCCATATTCAGGAGTGTTAATTCATCTATTGGCGAGCGTAAGACATGCGACGACTTTTTCCACTCGACGCTGGCCAATCGGAAGTGCCTGCCATATTTTCCAAAAAACATGCACTTCGCTGCTATCGTCCTCCTGATTCTCATCCAAGGGTTCTCGCTCAAGGCCGCACCCTCCCCCACACCCCAGCGGGATCTTCCAAGGGCAGTCCTCTCACTCGGCACCAACAGCCTCACCACTCAGGTCGCCGCGGATGACGCAAGCCGTGAGCGCGGACTGATGAGCCGCGCTAATCTTGGCGATGATGAAGGAATGGTCTTTGTTTTTTCACAGCCTCGTCCCGTCTCCTTCTGGATGAAAGATACCCCAACCCCCCTTTCCGTCGCCTACATCAGTCCCTCCGGTCGGATTCTAGAAATTCATGACATGAAAGCGTTCGATGAAACCCCCGTCCCCAGCGACTCACAGGCGATCCTTTACGCTCTCGAAGTAACAAAGGGGTGGTTCGCACGACATGGCATCCTGCCGGGGGATGTGGTAGGAGGCCTGCCCTCGGCAAGCACGGCAAAGTAAAAACGGCTATCTTTGGCACGTACGATAAACGCTTCCGGTGTTACACCAGACTCCAAGGTGCCGGGATTTTGGATGGAGAGCAAGGCGGACAAGCAGCAGCCGTAGAAAAGGCGCGTGGGAACGCGGCTTAGTCATTCGAGACACAGGCCGAGAAGTGTTCGGATCTGTAAATCCGAAGATGCCTGATCGGGGTCGATCGGCAGACAATTCCTACGGCCAGCGCAGTTCAACGCCGCTATCCGCCAAAAGCACAAGCCTTCAGAGTTAGACCGTTAGTTCCTCATTAGTCACCGCGTTGGCAATCAAGAACTTCTCGACATGGAGGGTCGGATCCGACTTGAAAGTGAGGCGGGCGGCGTATTTTCGCTCGATGTCGATAAGGAGTTCCTCATCTTCGCTACGGAGGCGGTTGAGCAGTTCAGGATGGACAGTGACTCGGAACTCATGGACATCTTCCTGATGCCTCTTCATCAGAGTGTGGAGTGCCCGTTGCAGTTCTACGCTCATGGTCATCGGGCTCTTCACAACACCCTTGCCGTGGCAATAGGAACAGTTCGTGTAGAGCGAACTAGAGATACTTTCCTGCGCACGCTGACGGGTCATCTCCATGAGCCCGAGCGCAGAGATCGGAAGAACATGGGTGCGGGCTTTGTCGCGGCGCAAACGATCCCGCATCCTCTGATAGACAGCTTGCTGATCCTTGCGGTTCTTCATGTCGATGAAATCGACGACGATGAGTCCTCCGATGTTGCGCAGTCGCAGCTGGCGGGCCACTTCATCAGCCGCCTCCATGTTGGTTTGGAAGATGGTCTTGTCCATGTCCTTGCTCCCCTTGTTGCGACCCGTGTTCACATCCACGGCGATCATCGCCTCGGTTTCGTCGATGACAAGATAGCCGCCGCAAGGCAGCCACACCTGCCTCAGGAAGGCGTTGTCGATCTGGGTCTGGACGCCGAAATTATCGAAAATCGGTTTTTGCCCGCTGTAAAAATGGATGGATTTCTTCGCTCGTTTGGAGATCTGTACCACGAGTTCCTTCATCCGCTCACTTGCTTTCAGATCATCGACATGAACTGCATCGACACTCTCGGTGAGCAGGTCACGCACGGTGCGTTCCACAAGATCCGGTTCCAGAATGAGCGTGCTGGCCGCAGGCTTTTCAGCCATTCCCTTTTCGACCTCACGCCATTGGTCGAGCAAAAATCCAAGATCACGAACGAAGAAACGGGCCTTCTGCCCTTCGCCAGCAGTTCTGATGATAATGCCCATCCCCTCAGGAAGCGTCAGTTCCGTCAGAATCTTGCGAAGGCGGGATCGCTCCTTGGGATCCTCGATCTTGCGTGAAATACCGCACTGATCATTGAAAGGCATGAGCACCATGTAACGACCAGCCATGGAGATGTTGGTCGTGATACGGGGGCCCTTAGTTCCGATCGGGCCCTTGGTGACTTGCACCATGACTTCACTGCCGACGGGATAGATCGTCGGGATATCTTTGGCCGTGATCTTTTTCTTTGAAGGGGCGTTTCCGCCGGAACGCTGCACGGCCTCGATACCACTGTCGAGTGCCGCCGGGATAGCATCCCAAAAATGAAGGAAGGCATTTTTTTCAAAACCAATGTCCACAAACATCGCTTTGAGCCCATGTTCGATATTGCGGACCTTGCCCTTAAAAATACCGCCGACGATGTTGCGTTCACTATCCCGCTCGATCGAGTATTCCTCAAGCTTGCCATCCTCAAGGACAGCGACTCGCTTCTCCAGCTTCTCGCAGCTGACGACAAGTTCAATGCGTGGGCCGGATTTTTTGACTCCAAGGAATCGCTTCACAGTTTCGATAATATTCATGGTGAGTGTTGGGTTGGGATAATGGGGTGAATGGCGGGGTGAATGCTGAAAGGGGGTCGAAGCTTGAAACCTTAAGGATGGAAAATCCCTCTCAGGAACTCAAGAATCAGGACTTTTTTATCTATTGGTTTGGGAGGTTGGATTAAGTTTTGTGTGATTTGGAAATATGTTTTCAGTTTGCTGAACCCTCAGTTTGATTGTTTGGGGACGGCAGAACGGCCTCCCCCAAGAAAGTTGAAGAACTTCTGGAGTCCACCTTGTGGACGACTCTTGTTGTGGGCATGAGCATCCGCATCCTCCTTGATGTCCGGTTTGGCTGTGGCAGCCCCCCCTTTTGATTCGGGTGAGGGATGCTCGTTCTCCTCTGCGGGCGCATCGGGAACCGGAGCCGTGTCCACGCCGTATTGGGCGGGGAATTCCTTGGTAAAATCGACTCCTGAGATCTGCTGGAAGCTTCCAGGTGCGGGTTGGAGGGCCTCGAGTTTCACCTCCTGTCCATTCTCCATGGCAAAAATCTGCTCCAGGATCTTGGCGGCAATAGGCGCCGGGACGGAGCCGCCCGACTTTGCTCCCTGGACAAAGACGCAGACGACATAACGGGGCTTGTCGTAGGGTGCAAAACAGAGGAACCATGTATGGTTGTCCTTTTCCCTTCCGCGCCAGAATTGAGCCGTACCGGTCTTGCCCGCCACGACATAGTTTTTTACACGGGCCTTGCGGGCGGTTCCCGAATCATCGTTGACCACCATCCACATTCCCTTGCGCACCTTTTCAATCTGATCAGGGGTCAGCCCGCCTTCCTTGGTCAGATCAGCGCGAATCTTCGGCGGCTCTTCCTTGGTTGAGGTCCCATCCTGCGCGATCACTTTTTTGACAAGACGGGGCTGAAAGATCGTGCCTCCGTTGGCCACTGTCGATGCGAGGATGGACATCTGAATCGGCGTGGCCAGATCGTATCCCTGTCCGATGGAGACATTGGCCGTGTATCCCGAACTCCAGCGTTCGCGGGGGGCATTCTGTGCCAGCCAGGCCGGCCCCGGCAGCACACCGCTGGCTTCGTTATTGAGGGGCAGGCCTGTCTTCTGCCCGAGCCCAAGAACATGGCCCATGTAATCTATCTGGTCGATTCCGGCAGCATTGCCATATTGGAAAAAGTAGGCATTGCATGAATTTTTGATCGCCGTGCTCAGGTTCTGATGCCCGTGGGGTGGCATCGGGGGCTTCGCCGTGAGCACCCAGCACTTCATGAACTTGTCGCCATATTGGACACCCCCCGTGCAGTCGAATTCCTTGTTGCCAACACCCGCCCGGATACCTGCCAGCGCGGTGCAAAGCTTGAACGTCGAGCCTGGAGCGTAGGCGTTGATGGCGCGGTTCATCAGCGGATCAGTCTCATCCTTGGAGAGCTTTTCCCAATCAGCCTTGGAAATCGTGGGAACAAATTGGTTGGGATCAAACGATGGCACCGAAGCCATCGCCAGGATCTCACCGCTGTTGGGATCGATCACCACGGCAGCCCCGCGACCGACGACGCGCAGTGCTTTTTCGACGATGTATTGAATGCGGGCGTCAATGGTCAGCAGCACCTTGGAGCCCTGCTTCGGTTCGATCCGCGAGGATTCGCCCTCTATCACTCCGCGGGCATTGCGCTGGAGGATTCTCTTTCCGGGAGTTCCTTTAAGATCCTCATCGTAGGCCTGTTCGATCTGGGCCTTACCCTCGACATCGGGCTGATAAAAAGTGAATCCTGCGGCATCCTCCGGATCGACCTCATTCTGCATGCCTACATAACCGAAGAGATGCGGTGCTAATGCCCCGTAAACATAGTGACGCACGGGCTTGAGCGTCACGGTCACGCCAGGAAGATCGAGATTGTTCTCGCTGAAACGGGCCATGGTCTCGAAATCAAGATCCTGCCGGTAAACAAACGGCACCTCGGAGTTGTCACGGAAGTGCACCTGCAGCTTGCGCGTGTTGTAGTCACCGGCGAGTCCCAGTTTTTCCAGACGGGGCACGATGGACTCATTGACTATCTTCACGATGTCAGGCTCCTCCTTGTTGACAGGCATTCCATGGTCAAGCCCCCTGTATTTGCGGACGGGCACCTCGTCGTCGTGACTCTCCTTCCACGCCCGGACAATGTCGGGAAGATAAAATTCGACCTCCATACTGGCACGGTTCTCCACAAGTGGAACCCCGTTGCGGTCGCAGATTTCACCCCTGACCGCCGGAAGCCGCACGGTGAGTTGAGAATGCCCTTTAATTCTGGCTTTGTAGTCGCTGCCATGGAGGATCTGCACAAACCACATGCGCGCCAGCAGGATCACAAGTGCAGCCGTCATCAGACTGGCAACGATGACAAGCTTGAAGTGCGAAGAGTCCTTGAGCTTCATGACATCAGGCGTCGAGGGTGGATTTCCTCGTCAACCCAAGGCCGGCATCCGGAGCAAAGGGCACCAGTGATCTTAGGAAAAAATAAACGACAGGAGCGATCAGCAGGGCGGATCCGGCAGGCACCAGACATCGCATCAACACCGTCGTGTCAGCCGGGAACCCGCCGCGCTTGGCACAGAGAATAAGAAACTCACCCCCGATGAGGGTCAGCGTGATCAGGGCACTCCCCATCGCATGAATTTCCCAGCGGATCCCCTGGGTTGCCTCACTCGCCATTTGAAGTAGGATCGCCCAACTCAGAAAGAAAACAACCGGCCCGACAAGCCCCAATTCGATCTGACCCGATTCAATCTGAAGAATCGCAAGCCCCTGCAGCAATCCCACGAGCAAGGCAAAAAAAAGTGCCGGAACCAGCGGCAACGCCATGGCTCCGAAACAGAAGACCACCGGCAGGAGAAGAACCCTTTCCTGAAATGGAGGGATCGCAGGCAGAAGATCCTGCACCGCCACCGAGACAGGCAAAAGGATCAGAAGCAGGATGAAGAGTAACGCCGTTCTCATTTCGCCCCGGTGACAACAAAGACCTCCTCGAGACTGCCGAGATCGGCAGCGGGCTCGAGGACGGCCTCTCCGTCAAGTTCGCGGGCGTGAAAGTTTTTCACCGTACCGAGGGCGATGCCAGACGGGAAAACCCCGCCGCTCACTCCCGCCGTATAAACCTTCTGCCCCGGCTGAAGATCAGCCAGTTTGTTCAAGAACGACAGCTTCAACTCACCTTCCGGCGCACGGGCGCCGGCGCAAATACCCTGATCCTTGGTGCCTTCAACCTTGGCAGCCACCTTGCAATTTTCATCCGTGATGAGGATCACCTCGGACATCTCCCTGGAAACAGCCGTTGTCTTCCCCACCAACCCCCGGTCGGTGATGACAGGCATATCAGCGGCAATACCATCCTTGGAGCCCCGGTTGATCTTGATCGTACTCCACCATGCCTGGGCATCATGCCCCAGCACGGCGGCGGGGATGAGATGAAATGCCGACCGTTCCCGATAGCCTAGGATGCTCCTGAGATGATCGTTATCTGTCTGCAGATCGCGGAGCCCGTTGTTTTCGGCACGCAGTTGCTTGTTCTCGGAAAGAAGCCTGTTGTATTCGGCCTGAAGCTGGTCGAGGGTCATCAGATCCTTCCCAAGATTGCCAATACTGTTTTTTACGGCGTTGCCGGATTGCGAAAGCGGCGAAAGAAGCCCCAGAAAACCCGATTGAAGCTGCGCCAGCGGCCCTGCCCCGATCACACAAAGGATGATTGCAGCAACGGCCAGCAGCACTAATGCAGCTATCTGAACATACTTCATGAGTGTGGTGCCTCAGTGAATCCCTGCGGGAGTTTCTGAATGGAATGGGCGATGAAGCCGAAGCCGTGAAAAATCGCTTGGCAGCGTTAAACTCTGGGCCTGTCGGTTGCAGCAACAGCCCGGAGAAATTCGATTTCCTGGAGTGCCTTCCCCGTTCCTTCGGCTACGGCACTGAGGGGATCCTCGGCGACATGGACAGGAAGGCCGGTTTCCTCGGCGATCAGTTTATCCAAGCCCCGCAACAGGGCACCCCCACCGGCCAGCACCACCCCGCGATCGACCAGATCCGCGGAGAGCTCAGGCGGACAGCGTTCCAGGGTAATGCGCACGGCCTCCACGATTCTGGAGACAGGCTCATTGAGTGCATCGCGGATTTCCTCGGAAGTGATCGAGATCGTCTTGGGGAGACCTGCCACAAGATCGCGTCCCTTGACTTCCATGGTGAGTTCCTTTTCCAGGGGGTAGGCACTTCCGATGCGAAGCTTGATCTCCTCGGCCGTGCGTTCGCCGATCATCAGATTGTAGGCCCGCTTGAGATGTTGGACGATGGCCTCGTCAAGCTCGTCTCCCGCAACACGCACACTGCGGCTGAAAACAATGCCTGCCAGCGAAATGATCGCCACCTCGGTGGTGCCGCCGCCGATATCGATGATCATGTTGCCAGCTGGATCGGTGACAGGAAGCCCGACACCGATGGCGGCCGCCATCGGCTCCTCGATGAGATACACTTCCCGGGCACCGGCATGCATAGCGGAATCCTTGACGGCACGCTTCTCCACCTCGGTGATGCCACTTGGCACGGCAATCACCACACGGGGACGGACAAACCGGCGCTGGCCGCTGGCTTTCGTGATGAAGTGGCGCAGCATTGCCTCGGTGATTTCAAAATCAGCGATGACCCCATCCTTCAGAGGACGGATCGCAGTAATGTTGCCGGGCGTCCGGCCGAGCATCCTCTTGGCCTCGTCACCCACGGCCAGCACCTGGGTGGTGCCTGCCTTGACGGCCACAATGGAAGGCTCGCGCAGGACAATGCCGTGATCCTTCACATAGACGAGGGTATTGGCGGTACCGAGATCAATGCCGATATCGCTGGAGAAAAAACCGAGGAGACTCTTGAACATGGAATAAGTAAGTAGCTGAAGGTGAAATAGGTATTGAGACAACAGACGCGTCTCATTCCTTTAAAGAACACTCGAAAGGAACGGTCGGAACACGGATGCAATCTTTAAATCAACAACATGGCATAAAACCTCCGGGCTGTCCCGTCAAGCATCCCTGCCCCCATTCACAAAAGGAGTTTTTCCCAGAGAGATCCACTTCCGAGCATCAACACCTCTGATTTTGCGTGAGTTACCCGGCAACTTGCGCGTAGTTTGATCCCTTATGGCGAGCATCTTTGGCACACTTTTCCGCGTCTCCACATGGGGCGAATCCCACGGCGGCGGCGTTGGCTGCGTGATTGACGGCTGTCCTCCGCGCCTGCCGATTTCCGCGGAGGAAATCCAGATCGAGCTGGATCGTCGCCGTCCCGGACAGAGCGACATCGTCACTCCCCGACAGGAGGAGGACACCTGCCGCATTCTCTCCGGAGTCTTTCAGGGCCTCACGCTCGGCACGCCGATTCTCATAGCCGTTGACAACAAGGATGCCCGCCCCTCGGCCTACAGTGAGATGGAGACGATGTTCCGCCCCTCTCACGCCGACTACACCTACCAGTCAAAATACGGCATTCGCAATTGGGAGGGTGGGGGGCGATCTTCAGCCCGGGAAACCATCGGACGCGTCGCTGCCGGTGTCGTGGCCAGCAAAGTCGTCAAGGCACTTCATCCCGACTTCGAAGTCATCGCCTATGTCCGCTCCATTCATCATATTGATTCCAAAATTGACCCGGAAACGGTGACGACCGCCGAAGTCGATGCCACACCCGTGCGCTGTCCCGATCCCATCGCGGCGCAGAAGATGATCGATCGTATCAAGGAAGTCCGCTCCCAGGGCGACAGCATCGGTGGCACCATTGAGTGCATCATCCGCGGCGTCCCTCCCGCGCTTGGTGAACCAGTTTTTGACAAGCTGGAAGCCGACCTTGCCAAGGCGATGATGAGCCTGCCTGCTACGAAGGGGTTTGAAATTGGCAGCGGTTTTGCGGGTTCACGGCTTACCGGCAGCGAACACAATGACGCCTTTGTGATCGAAGAAGGTCGCGTTCATACCACGACCAACCGCTCCGGCGGCATCCAGGGAGGGATCAGCAATGGAGAGCATATTTTCTTCCGTGTCGCCTTCAAGCCAACGGCAACCATCGCCAAACCCCAGCAGACCGTTACCGTAGATGGAGAATCTGCGGAACTCTCCGCCCGTGGCCGTCATGATGCCTGTGTCCTGCCGCGCGCCGTGCCGATGGTCGAGGCCATGGCATGTCTGGTGATCTGTGATCATCTCCTGCGCCAGCATGGCCAGAATGTGCTGCCCCAGGCACCATGAGCACAGATCTTGATCCCCTTGCCGAGGCACTCCGCGAGCGGCTTGCCATCATTGGCGATCACGCCCACCGCGACAGGGATACAGCCTCTCATTTACAAAGGCTGATGGACGTGGCGGCACGGATCGATGCATGCGTTGCGGAACTCCCTGCCGACCGACTCGATCCTAGATTGCAGCACTTCCTTGAAGGTCGCAGCTACGACAAGGCGCTGGCGTGGATTGAGGCAGGAGGAAACGCCTGACTGGTAAAAAGTTAAAAGTGGAAAGGAAAGAGGGTAGCTGCCAATACGGATGTAAAACAACGGCTAGGCGAGCAAAGTTGAGATCCAACGCGCCTAGATTGTACTCGCTTGCTCACGCAAGGAGGTGCCGCCTTCTGGGTTCCGCCTATGGCGGGCTTCATCGCGCCGTAAGACTTTTCGGGTTTGTCTGCCGGTCGTCCCCGACTAGGCATCTTCGGGTCTTCAAGCGCATGTTTGACGGCACTTTGCTCCCGCAAAGCAGTGCCGCCCTTCGGGCTGCAACTTCGTTGTAGTCTTACGCGCACCTTCCCAGGTGCTTGTTTCATGCTTTTTCATTCTTCATTCTTCATTTAGCCTTTTCCGCTTATGGACTCCCTGATCCGCATTCTACGCCAGAATTCTGCAATTCCACGCGCCGACCTCGCCCGCCTGCTTGGCCTGAGCGAGGCGGATGTGGCTGCCAAAATCGCGAAGCTGGAAGCGGATGGAATGATCCTCGGCTACCATGCCGTGATCAATAGTGAGAAATGGGATGCCGAGGCAGTAACTGCCGCCATCGAAGTACGCGTCTCGCCGGAGCGCGAGGGGGGATTTGATCGCATTGCAAGCCGCATTGCCGGATTCGAGGAAGTGGAAAGTGTCTACCTCATGAGCGGGGGGTATGACTTGCTGGTCATTGTCAACGGCGACAACCTGCGCGAAGTCGCCTCCTTTGTTGCAGCAAAGCTGAGCACCATCGAGTCCGTGCTCTCATGCGCCACACGGTTCCGTCTCAAGACCTATAAGGAGAACGGCTTGCTTCACGCTCTTGAGGAAGCCCCAGAGCGTCTCGCGGTTTCACCTTAAGCGGGCAACCATCGGCCTGTCATGAAATCACGCATTGCTGCGCATGTAAGCGATATTCCCCGTTCAGGAATCCGCGACTTCTTTGAGATCGTCCAGTCGATGAAGGGAGTAGTCTCGCTCGGCATTGGGGAACCCGACTTTGTCACGCCCTGGCATATCCGGGAGGCCGCCGTCTATTCTCTCGAAAAGGGCCGTACCGGTTATACTTCCAATCTCGGCGATCCCCGGCTGCGCCGCTCCATTGCAAAGTATGTCGATAAGAACTTTTCCGTCGCTTACAATCCCCATGACGAAATCATCGTCACCGTTGGGGTCTCCGAAGGGATCGATCTGGCGCTCCGCGCCCTGCTCAATCCGGGTGATGAAGTGCTCTATCATGAGCCCTGTTATGTCTCCTATAATCCGAGCATTGCTCTGGCCGGCGGCAGGGCCGTTGCGGTCACCACCCACGCGGAGGATGCGTTCGTCCTGCGTGCCGCTGATCTGGAGAAGGCTGTCACGCCACGCACGCGTGTCCTGATGCTCAGTTTTCCGACTAATCCCACCGGGGCTGTTATGCCCCCTGACGAGCTGGCCAGGATCGCAGCCTTTGCGGTGAAGCATGATCTTGTGGTGCTCACCGACGAAATCTACAGCGAGCTGACCTACGACGACCTTCCTCATCATTCCATCGCCGCACTACCCGGCATGCAGGAGCGCACGCTCTTCCTTCACGGTTTTTCCAAGGCCTTTGCCATGACGGGATGGCGCATAGGCTTCGCCTGTGGTCCCAGTGACATCATCGAGGCGATGATGAAGATTCATCAATATTCCATTATGTGCGCCTCGACGATGGCGCAGGAAGCTGCCATCGAGGCTCTGGAGCGCGGACAGCGCAGCATGGAACGGATGCGGGAGGAATATCGCCTGCGACGCAACTTTATTGTTTCCTCGCTCAATGAGGCCGGGATTCCATGTCATCTTCCCAAAGGGGCCTTCTATGTTTTTCCTGACATCAGGGGGACAGGAATGACAAGCAAGGAATTCTCATTAAGCCTGCTCAAGGCAAAAAATGTGGCCGTTGTCCCAGGAACCGCCTTCGGTCCGAGTGGTGAGGGATATGTCCGGTGCAGCTATGCGGCGGCACTCGACCAGATCAAGATCGCCATCGAGCGCATTGCCGAGTTCGTCAGAGGTTAGCTTGATTTGGGGAACCGCTTCCTAAAAAAGGGAGGCTGGGACATTTCCTTGGAGGAGAACGAATTGGAAATTTTTCCCTCCCCGCAACCATCTGTCACCACCCGTTTCCTCTGCATATCGTGTCATGATGTCTGTCTTGGCATGAAAAACGCTACCACTTGATCCAGTGACAACTGTAGCTCCAAGGAATTTAATGAAAATCTATATTACCAGAGGTGATCAGCGGGCGGGTCCCTACACCTTGGCTCAGATCAATGCATTCCTGAATATCGGACGCCTCTCTCTTGATGATCATGCGTGGTATGAGGGATGCCTTGATTGGATCAAGGTGAAGGGGATTCCTGGTGTCAGGGTCGTCTCCTCGCAAAGCGGCTCCTCTCACAGCGCGCCACAACAACCGAAACAGACCATGCTTCATGCGCTGGTCACCCATCCCAAGACTGAGAGACCGGAGAAGGTGAAGCGAGCGGCCAATCGCCCCGCCCAAAGGGCAACCCGCATTCCCTGTCGGATTTGTGAATCGGGCGAGTTGCTGAAGACGACACTTCCCCGATTCTCCCGTTCTCTCAATGCACTGGGTCTGGTTCTGCTGTTGATGAGTCTGGTGGGAGTGGCGGCCATCCTGCTGGCAATGATCCCCTATGATACCGCATCCGCCGATGCAGCCCCCATCAGCATTGTGATCGCAGGCACCCAGCAAGTTGACTTGTCGCATGCGGGATCATCACTGCTCTCGCTGAAAAAGTTCATCCTTGCCAATTGGCAATTCATCTTCCTCTCCTCCTTTGCAGGATTTATTTTCTTTTTTCTTTTTCAGACCAAGAAACATGTTCTCCAATGCAGTTACTGCGAGTCCGTCGTGGCGATAGAATAACCCGCCCAGCGACTTCCCTGGCGTGGTTCCGCCTGATCTAGATCAGCTTTGAGAGTTTCTCCGCGAGTATGTCTTTCGTGAACGGCTTGGTGATGAAGTCATCCATGCCTGCGGCGAAGCATCGATCCCGATCCCGCTCCAGGGCATTGGCCGTCAGCGCAATGATGGGCACATGGGTGCCGGAGGCGGTCTCTGCCTCACGGATTTTAAGGGTTGCCTCGATGCCGTCCATCACGGGCATCTGCATATCCATGAGAATCGCGGAATATTTTCCGGGGACAAATGCCTCCAAAGCCTCTTTTCCATTCGACACGGCCTCCACCTTCATGCCGATGATTTCCAGCATCTTTCTGGCCAGCAGACTGTTCACCCGGTCATCCTCGACAACCAGAACAAGTCCTGCTTCCGATTTGGCAACCGGGGATTGTTCTTTTGTCTGATCGGCCTGACCAGCCCTCAAGGGAGATGATTTGGAGTTCAGGGGGAGTCTTAAGGTGAATGTGGAACCTTTTCCGAGAGAGGAATCCACGGTGATCATACCTCCCATAGCATCAGCCAGCCTCTTGGAGATTGCAAGTCCGAGGCCGGTGCCCTCAAAGCAGCGCTTGAGTGATGAGTCAACCTGCGAAAAAGGCTTGAAGAGCAGGCCCAGGGTTTCGGGTGCAATTCCCGGCCCCGTATCCGTGACGGAGAAGGAGATAAAAAGGCCCTCTCCGATTTCAACGGTCTCCGTGCGAAGGGCAATCGATCCGCTGGATGTGAATTTAACGGCATTTCCAAGCAGATTGGTCACGACCTGCCGGATGCGCATTCCGTCGCCTTTGATCGCGGCAGGGACATTTGGCGCGATTTCGTTACGGAATTCCAGTTTCTTGGACGCCGCCTCATTGGCGACCATCTGGCTACAGGATTCAATCAGTTCGGGAACGGAAACAACCTCTATTTCAAGCTTCAGCTTTCCTTTTTCAATGCTGGAGAAATCAAGGATGTCGGTGACAATCTTCAGGAGGTGGTCGCCGCAATCGCTGATTGTCCTGACATATCCCCTCTGCTCCTCATCGAGAGTCGTGTCACCCAGAATCTCCGCAAATCCCAGCACTCCATTGAGGGGGGTGCGCAGTTCATGGCTCATGACGGCAAGGAACTCGCTTTTGGCCCGACTTGATGCCTCCGCTCGCTCCAGCGCCTGGTGCAGATTGGACTCCATGGCCTTGCGTTCGGTGATGTCCTCCTGCAAGACGACAAAGTGAACCACCTCGCCCGCCTCATTACAAACTGGTGAAATCGCCGCCGCCGCCCAGTAGAGATCCCCATTTTTGCGCCGGTTATGAAACTCTCCGCGCCAAGTTTGGCCGGAAAGAATCGTATCCCAGAGTTCTTTGTAAAAGGACTGACTCTGCTCGCCTGATTTGAGGAGGCGCGGGTTGGATCCCTTGACCTCGGCACTCGTGTATCCCGTGATTTTTTCAAAGGCGGGGTTCACATATTCGATGTCTCCGCGGATATCGGTGATCACGATGATTTCCTCGCTCTGCTCAACAGCAGTGTGCAGCTTAAGAAACTCCTCCTGAGCCTCTTTGCGATCCTGTTCATGGGCAAAGTTATCGAGTGCAAAGCTGACATTATTTCCCATCCGAACCAACAGTTCCCGGATATCCGCATCGAACCCTTCACCATCATTGATAAAAAAGGTAATCACACCCAACATACTCCCTCTCAAGCGGAAAGGCACCGCTGCTGACGCTTTCCACCCAAATCGGGCACCCCGTTCATGCCATGGTGCCGTGCTGGGATCGTTTTGAAAATCATGGCACCAAACCGGATGCCCCTCCCTCATGGCCGTCCCGGTGGGTCCCAATCCCAAAGGATCCCCTGCATCAAGGGAAATTTTGATCCCTTCCAGATATTCCACTCCTTCCCCATAAGCGGCGACCGGATAAAGAAGGCCCGTTGAATGATCTTCTAATCCGACCCATGCCATCTTCATACCGCCTAGCTCCACATTGATCCTACAGAAGTTCCTGAATAAGTCATCCCTGTCGCGACAGTGCACGATCGACTCATTGCACTCGGCAAGCGCCCTGTAGAGCTTAGTCAGATGCTCGATTTTACGGGTAGGAACCTTGATGTCGGTGATGTCTTTCAGAAAAACGACAAACATCTCCTCTGAGGGACGATATTGTGCGCTGACTTCCACCTCAATGATCCTTCCATCCTTGCAACGATGCCTGGTCTCAAAGCGATCCTCTCCCAGTGCCATGATTTTTTGAATATGGGAAGCCGTCTCGTGGAGAGTTTCGACGGACTCGAGATCGCCGATACTCATGCGCGTCAGCTCCTCGGAGCTATATCCGGTCATCGTGCAATAGGCTTCGTTGACCTCACGGATATGTCCCTGTGCATCCAGAATGCAAAATCCGTCCATGACGGCATGGAGAATATCCCGATTCCGCTCTCCCAACTTCCTGACCACCTCCATCGCCTCGACCTTCTCCGTAATGTCTGTTTGGATCGCCATGAAGCCCAGCAACTCACCCTTGCCGTTGCGTCTGGGCATGATCTCCAAGTCGAGCCAGTAGGGAGTGCCGCCCTTTGTATAATTGAGAATTATCTCCTTGATTCCCCTTCCCTCACTCAGCGCGAGATGAATCCGTGCAACCGTTTCCCGATCCGTGCCTTCTCCCTGCAGAAAGGAGGGGTTCTGGCCCAAGGCATCCTCTCGCGAATAACCTGTCAGCTTTGAGAAGGAGTCATTGACCCACACAATCCGTCTCTCACGATCGGTAAAGAGGATGATGCTCCCTGTCTTCTGCGCGAGCAGCGTGAAGCTCTCGCACATGTCCAGATGATTCTGGTGGGAGATGGTATCACCACAAGGCATGACGCATCATAAAACTCTTCCCCCTCCTTACTCGATAGAAAAATCAACTGATTTCCGCATTGGCTCCCAGCGGTTCTCGTGGGATTAATTCTGTGTTTACCTAATTGGCAATTCATTTGCTGTGGGTAGGATATCCCCATCGCCACCCAGCTCGAAGGCCATATCATGTCACGCCCTGTCACTCCGATGATCCGCGACCCGCTTGTCGTCGCAGGCAGTCTCCTGATCGCAATCGGGATCTCGGCGATCGTGGGATGGCTCACGGGCGTTGAGTTTCTCTTGAACTGGTGGCCGGGATTTTTCCAGATCCTTCTGGCCAATGCCTTGTGCATGGTTCTCTTGGGTATGGGTCTGTATGCGTTCGCCCTGAAGAAACCGGGTCTGACGACATCCCTTGCCCTCTGCGTAGTGGGGATTGTGATGTTCAATCTCCTTGAGGATCAATCCGGATTCTCCCTTGGGCTGGAGAGGGCCTTGGATCATTTGCTCGGCAACCGCGCACTTGCCTCCAAAGTCTCCCGACACATGGCATTCAATACCGCCGCGGCGTTATTGAATGCCGCCGTCATCCTGCTTGTCATGGCAAGAAGTCGTCGCAGAACCGCCCTCCTTTCCATTCTTGCGGGGGTCATGCTCGGAGGTGTGCTCCAGGTTCTCCTGGGCTATCTCTCCGGCATCCATGTGATCTATATTTTGGGGAATACGATCATGTCATTGCCCATGGTGACCGGGTTGGCCTCCTTTGCCATAACGGCCCTTTTCGAGGCATCAAAGGACGGGAAAGACTGGGACCTCTCGCTCCCCTTCTTTGTCACCGCCATCGTGCTCCTAGGAACGCTCGGTCTCGTGACCGTGCAGCATCATCATACCCTGAGTGAGACCAATACATTTCTGCGCAAGACACCGGCTATCCGGGACGCGGTGGAATCGATTCTTTTTGATGTCGGCTATGCCGAGGCTCAGGAACGAATCTTCAATGCGTTACCCGACGAGAATTCTGCCGTCGCCCTGAAGCTGACTCTCGATAAGTCCCGCAGAGATACAAAGACCCTGGCCGGTCTGGTCATTGAAAGTCCTGTTCAATTTGCCAAAGTTCGCCAACTCATCGACCTGATTCATATCAAAACTGACGACTTGGCAGGAGTTGTCGGTGAGCAGATCAAGGCATCAACTCCAGGTGAACAACCCCAGCCAAGATCTCCAAAGGTGATTGATTTTTCAAAGAGCGTCAGAAGTCTGACCGCTGAGATTCTCAAGGAGGATGAACGCGTCCTCAACGAACGACTCGATCACATGGAGGCCAATAACAAGTCTCTGAGGGAAATGTTTCTCTTAACCGCGTTGACCTCCGCTCTCTTCATGCTGGTCTCCATCGTGCTTGTTCAGTTCGAAAAACAGGCTCGCAGGCGCGCCGAGGAATCCTTGCTCCAGCGCAATCAGGAACTCCTTGTGTCCAATGCCAGAGCGCAGGAGGCGACACTGCTCAAATCCCAGTTTCTGGCAAACATGAGTCATGAGATCCGCACGCCGATGAACGGGATTTTGGGGATGCTTGGGCTGCTGTTGGAAACTTCCCTTTCCGAAGATCAGCGGGAACTCGCCTCCACAGGTCATAAGAGTGCCGAAACCCTGCTGACCATTCTGAATGACATTCTGGATTTTTCAAAAATCGAGTCCGCGGAGCTTGTTTTTGAAACCGCTCCCTTCCATTTGATCGAACCGCTGGAAAACTCGATGCGTCTGCTCTCCGGTCAGGCACAGGCCAAGGGGTTGAAGTTGGAACTTCAGCAGGAAGGCACCCTGCCCGCCACCGTGCTTGGTGACATGGGAAGACTTCAACAAATCCTCATCAACCTTCTTGGCAATGCCATCAAGTTCACCGAACGGGGGGAAGTCCTCCTGCGGGTCTCTCCACTCAATCAGGAGGAAAAGTCTGTCTACCTTCGATTCGAGGTGCGCGATACGGGCATTGGGATTCCACCGGAGATTAACTCGCGGCTTTTCGTCCCATTTGCCCAAGGTGACGGACGCTCTGTCAGAAAATTCGGAGGAACAGGCCTCGGTCTGGCGATCTCCAAGGAACTCGTCGAACGGATGGGGGGAGAGATCCATCTTGAGAGCCTCCCCGGACAAGGTTCGGTATTTTGGTTCACCGCGTCGTTCGCCCTTCCAGAAGGCGACTTGCCAGTGCTGAGTCCTCCTGACGCAGAAGCAGCCCGGGAGGTAGTTTCCAAACAAGATTCACCCCCTAAGGAAACGGTTCCCGCTCCCGTCCAGAAATCTCCCACTGGAGAGATCCGCATTCTTGTGGTCGAGGACAACCTAGTGAATCAGAATGTGGCCCGTCTCATGCTCCGCAAGGGGGGGTATGAGCCAACCATCGCCGAGAATGGATTGAAAGCCGTCGAGGCTGTTAAGTCAGGGAATTTCGATCTGGTTTTCATGGATTGCCAAATGCCGGAAATGGATGGCTATGAGGCCACGAGGGAAATTCGCCAATGGGAGTCCGATCGTCGGCATCGAGGCGAGTCCTTCGATCCCGTTCGCATCATCGCCATGACGGCCAATGCCATGATGGGGGATCGTGAGGCATGTCTGGACTGCGGCATGGATGACTACCTCAGCAAGCCTCTGAGAACTACGGATCTCGCCAATGCGATCGCCCGGGCAGGCGGTCGGAACGGCTGAAGATTTTTTCCGCCTCGCAAGGAGAAGCTTTTCTCCTGATACTCTCCAAGCCATGTCAGTCCCCGGATCTCGACTCCTACTTGCAGTGATCATGATGCCCCTTCCGGTCGCCCTGGGTGTGGAATCCTCCAACCCACCGGTTGCAGTGACCAATCAGATGACCGCAGCAAAAAACTCCCTGCAAGATCGCTTGGGAGAAGTCTCAGCGTTGGTCAAGGCATTGCCGGGCACAGGTGACAGCGGCTCCCCTAGCGAACGCCTTAAAAAGGCGGCCCTCGAGGTCGCGCTTGAACAGGCCAAGGCATGCATCACAGCAGCCTCTGACGCCGATGCTAGGACACTTCTCGAAGAGATCGGAAAGGCGGCGACCCTCAGTGCCGATACCATGCTCGCCCCCGGCAAGGAGAGCAGTACGGCAAGCGCCCTCCGACCACCCAGAGCCTCCATGCACAATCCCTATCTCGATCGCATGGTCTCTGGAGCGACGCTTGAACTAAAAACACCGGACATCCGATGGCCCAAAGAAACGGCTAACTCCAAGGCTTTTGACAGCGCCCCTCTTGGGATCAATTGCAGAACGCTAGCCATCAAAATGCAGGGGTGGCTCTGGCTGCTTGTCAATCCTGCCAGCCCCCTGCGGGGAAACCCCGAGGTGCTCGCCCGGTTCCTTCGTATCGCCCATGCCTATGCAGATGCCTTGGATGTGGAGGGAGGTTCATTTTTGAAAATGGATAAATCAACCGCTGCTGCCTCCATCGTGAGTAATGTGGACGGTGTTTTCGACAGGTACGCCCTCTCTTCTGCTTCCTCCGCCCTGAGAGAGTTCTCAGAGATTTATCCCGACCTTCTCCTTCCCTCGCAGAGAGCGCTCTGGGATCGTGCCATGCATACTGCGGGAAGTCTCGTCAGCGCTAAAATAGAGTCGAGGGAGGGTTCCTATGCGGTTGCTGATCTGAGTCAGGCCTTGGCGCTCATCAATTTTGGCCTTTACCTGCACGACGATGCCTGCCTTGCGAAAGCCAAGCTCCTCATCGAGGCTCAGTCCAAGAATATCTACCCGGACGGTGGCATCGCAGCGAACGATCATCAGAATGATGCCAATCTGCTCCATGATTACTCCACGGCGCAGATGGCCGAAATTTACGAAATCACCCGGGATCCAAAGCTTGAGGAGCTTCTCCGAAAAACGGAATGGTATGGCCCCGTATCGAGCGGAAAAATGGGGGAATTCTGGACCGTGGCCAGCTGGAAAGATCTTTGGAACAGGGACGATGCGCCCGCGGGTGGCGAGCCCGTAGCAGCACTCACAAGCAACCCCTACTTGCGGGGAATGCTCGACAAGCCTCTTCACGGATTGGCTCCTCTACCTATGAAATGGGCTGAGAACCGCGCTTCCATCTCTTGGTATCGCGATGATGTAAAACCACTCCCATTGCCCGACAATTACACCATCATCGACCGGAATATTAACGGGCCGCGGGCATGGTATGGCCGCTTCAATTACGCCGCCACCCTGCGGCCGATCCCACCGACTGAACCGGGACTCAGCACCCTGATGGGAGCTCATGTGCTCTCATCGGAAGGAAAAATTGGGCAAATCCTCATGGGGGTTTATCCCCGCATTCGACTTAAGGGAGAAACATTAAATCCAGACGGCAGGCCGATCCGTCAGGCCTACGCGTGGCCGACCAGCAATCTGCAATCGTCCCTGGTGATGGGGCGTTCCTTCAGCGCAATCTCCGCCTCGTATATTCTTCATCAATACCAAGGATGCAACAAGGGGCATGATACGGATTGGAAAGGACGCCAACTCTGGCTTGGCCTTCCCGACAGGATCATTGGACTCCTCGAAGTGGAACCAACCAGGGAGGAAGCCTTGGCATGGGGTGTGGAAGGTATGCTCAGATTGGGAATAGGCGGCACCATCTACGGCAAACCAACCAGTCTCCAAGCTCAGGGAGAGGGAATCTATCGCTACGGGGATCTCACCATTACCCTGCTGGGACACAACTTTGGCACCATCAAGCCAAGGGAAGTCCCTTTCCGCTATCCTAGTGCTCCGGTGACAGAGCTAACACTTCTGGATGATAAGGGTGCGGCTGATCCCAAAGGCCCATCCAACTACCCGCTTGGCACCAATTACTGGTTTCTGGTTGAGATCCGACCCTCCTGGGTGAAAGCCCCCGCCTCCGTGCGGCAGCTTGATAAGTCTTCTGGGATCGTCGGATTTGAGGCGGATGTTGCGGGCAAACAATTTTTCCTGATGAATAATCTAGGCTCCTCGGAGCTGGCGTATGAACTACCCCATCAGAAAGGGGACCAAAAGCACACCCTGCGCACTTCCCTGAGCGATGAGATTCAGACGAATGCTCCGGCCTCCCTCACTCTCAAGCCCCGGGAGCTGGCCGTGCTAGTGACTAGCCCCGATTCCGAAGATCACCTCCGCGGATATCCAAGCTTCGCCGATATGATCGCCCATCCTTAAGGAAACGCTGATTTAGGAAACCGGTCGCATTCACATCTCCCGTGCTGCTTCGTTCCATTATATCTTTCCTTGCTCTCCCGTGTCTCGTGGCAGGATTGATCCCTCTCCTGATCTCCGGAATCAATTCTCCCTGCCTTCTCCGGTCAAATTTCGGGTTCCTGCCGATGGGTATCGGCTTGGGGATTCTTGTTGCATCCGTCATCTCTTTTCACCGGCGGGGTAGGGGAACCTTGGCGCCGTGGGATCCTCCCAGACATCTCGTCGTTCAGGATCTCTATTGCTTGACCCGCAATCCCATGTATCTAGGCGTTCTGTTACTGCTCACCGGATGGGCTTTGATCACTGGCAATCCGTGGAACTATGGCTACACCATCCTCCTCGCGATGATCTTCCATCTTCGGGTTGTTCATTATGAGGAGCATCAAATGAAACGGCGATTCGGAGAGGAATGGGAGGACTACCGCCAAGCCGTGCCCCGATGGGGGGTACGGCTACGACCCTATTCGCCAAAGGAACCGGAAGATGATGCCAGTCTGGAGGACGACACATGGAAGGACTGAGACGAACCACCAGGATATCCCGCTGCCTGAGGATCGTCATGAGTTTGATGGCGGCCATCATGTCTTTGGGATGCGTTGTTGCCGAAGAAGAAAGTCCCCCATCGCCTTACCACCTGGCTGCCTCAGCATTCGATCCCTCGGTGACGGATGATTTCCATCAATTGCCCAGAGACCCCTTAAATTGGAGGAACTGGTCCACGACCCCCTACGGTGCGTGGTATCATCTCGGCGTGATCCGTCATGTGGTTTGCAGCCGATGGGGCCCTCGTTTCATCAACTTTCCAGCACCTGCTCGGGTTTTTGAAAAAACTGCCGACTGGCAGCGAAAAAGGCTCTTTGCGGCGGCAGGAATGCTGCTCGGCAGGTATCGCTACGCGCATCATCACATGCAGGTCTGGAATGTTCCCGATGAACCTCAATGGACGGCTGCACACATCACTCCTGGTGAGGGAATCGACTGCTCCGATTTCACCACATGGATGTATGATTACGGGTTGGGGGTGCGCCTCTCGAGTTCGGTCGTGCAACAGGCGGAGACTCTGACCGCTCCCGTCGGGGGATACCCGCATCATGTGGCCACGCAACGCATCGGCGATATGGCCCGCGGTTTTCCACGCGACTATCAACAGCTTGCGGCAACACTTCAACCCGGAGACCTGCTCTTCATCCGGCGCTCAAACCGCCCGGACGCACCGATTGCCCATGTCGTTGTCTGGCTTGGAAACTATGCCTCCGACAGCACGGGCAGGGATCACCACCTGATTCTGGATAGTCACGGATCGGAAGTTCTCGATTCCGAGGGGCATCAGATACCTTCCGGGCCGGCTATCCGCCCGTTCCGTGAAAAGAGCTGGTATTTCCGTTGCTATGATCATGCCCTGCGACTGCTTCCATTAGCGAAGCTCTGATTACCCCAAGGAAAGCCTCGCAGCAGGGCAATCATTGATGTCAAAAGTTTCACATTTTTATTCTTGTCTTTTTTACGGACTCATTTCATGAGATGCTGATGCACTTTTGTATAAAAAAGCTTCTCATCATCTCCCTGGTAGCAATTCCATTAACTCCGGCTTTTTCCGAGAGTGCTAAACCCAGCAAGAGTTCCACCAAAAAAGCGGATCCTCAGGATGCTCTGAAGCTTGCGAACATTGACAAAGTCACTTCCTACGGTGGCATTGAATTCGGTGCCCCCCTCCCCGAGTCCGGATTTATTCTGGAGCAGGATCGCGGCAGTTTGAAAACCTACAAGAAGTCGGGCGAGCAACTCCTGCTCGGCCCAGCCCTTCTGGACTCGGTAGTGTATTACTTTTTCAACGGAAAATTTTACGGCGTTGCGTTCCACACCAACGCAGCCCACACAAACGACATCGAGGATGCACTGGCGTTGAAGAATATTTTCATCGATGCATTCGGTAATGGAGAGGACTCGGCGGGTGGAGAGCCCTCCACAATCTGGATCGGCAAGAAACACGGTCTGATCTACGACCTCAATCCCTCAACAGGCGATGCCAGCGCCTTTCTTTTTGACAAAAATCTTCATGACGCCGTGCTGACGGATCAATCGGCTGGCGAACAAGCGGCCGCTCAACAACTCATCAAATAATCACCATGAAAAACACCTTCACCAACAAACTCAAATCCCTGATGCTTGGCGGTGCACTCGCCATCTCTGCGGGAGCCAACTCCAATGCCGCTGCCATCCCCACCTCGGATGATTCCTCTCTGGATCAGCGTGTAGCCAAAGTGCGTCAGTCCTTGGACAATCAGTCCAACGGTGGGTTGGAGCGAGACTCCGATCAGGAACGAGGAGGTCCAGGAACACTCTGGTGGCGCAACGGTTGGGGTAACGGAGGATTTTACCGTCGTTGGGGCAATGGTGGCGGTTGGGGCAACGGCTGGCGCAATGGTTGGCGCAACGGCGGGCCGTGGGCCAATATCCGGTTATAAATTTGGATATCCCCACACCCAGCTCGGAATCGAATGATTCCGAATCAGGGCAGCAGGGCCTTCTGTCCTGCGGGGAGGAATGGTTGAGCCTGGCAGTGATTCAACCTTCCCCGTTTTGTAACATCAACTGCGACTATTGCTACCTTCCCTCGCGATCAGACACGCACCGGATGAGCGAGGCAACTCTTCGCTCTGTCGTGAAGGGTATTTTTGCAACGGATCTTTCCCGGGAGTCGCTGACTTTTGTCTGGCATGCCGGAGAGCCGCTGGCCGTACCAATCGCTTGGTATCGCAGGGCCTTTGAAATCATCCATGAGGAAGCACCTCGCCATCTCAGGATTATTCACTCCGTCCAAAGCAACGGCACGCTGCTGGATGAGGCGTGGTGTGATTTTATCAAGGAGACGGGGATTTGTCTCGGACTGAGCATTGATGGGCCAGCCGAGATCCATGATGCCCATCGCAAGACCAGGCAGGGAGGCGGAACTCATGAACGGGCCATGCGTGGTGTCGCACTCCTGAAAGCCCACGGCATTGACTTCCATGTCATCGCCGTCATCACGCAACATTCACTGGGCCAAGCGGACCGGATTTTTGATTTTTTTGTCAGCAATGGCATCATGAGCTTCGGACTCAACATCGAAGAGCAGGAAGGCATCAATACTACGAGCTCTCTTCAAGCCGAGCATGATGATCGGGTGGCTGCATTCTTTCGCAGAATGTTCGAGCGCCAAAAGGCAATGCATGGAGCTGTCAGCATCAGGGAATTTGACTATGCCCTTCAACGACTGCTTTCCAAACGCGATGCTGCGTCCGAGCACTTCGTCTATGATAACGAGCAGGTTCGTCCCTTCGGAATTCTGAGCGTCGATTATCAGGGGAATTTTTCCACTTTTTCACCCGAGATGCTGGGATTAACAACCCCGAAGTATGGCAATTTCAGCTTTGGATCATTCCTCACTGGTGGACTGGAAAACTCTCTCACTTCCGAAAATTTTCTCGCCGCCTTGGAGGATACAAAAGCCGGCGTGGAACGGTGCAGAAGAGAATGCTCGTTTTTCAATCTCTGCGGCGGCGGCGCCCCCGCAAACAAATATTTTGAGAATGGTTCCTTCGACTCCACCGAGACATCCTATTGCCGCAATGTCATTCAGTTGCCGATCTCGATCGTTCTGGAGGACATTGAGTCCGAGCTTTCCGCGACCTCGGCATCATAGCACTAATAATCTCACCTCATACACACCCATGAAAACCAACCACTCATCAATGCGCACATTACTCACTCTGCTCTCACTTGCCTTCCTTTTGTTTCTCAGTGGCTGCGTCTCAGCGGGCGTACGACTCTAAGCTCCCCGAGCATCGGGCACTTTCGTTCCGGAGCGGTTGGAGCGGTTCAATTTCTTCCGATGATTGCAAATTGCAGAGTAAATGATTGACCCCGGTCATATCTATGCGGGAAACTACCTCCCGTGCGTGTCCCCAGACAAGTAGTTGAAGCCCGCCGCCTACGGTTGACTGAGCTCCTTCAGGAGCGGGGCTATCTGCCGATCAGCGATCTTTGCGATGAGCTTGGAGTTTCTGAGGCTACCGCCCGACGGGATCTTTCAGCCCTTGAGAGCGAAGAGAGGATCACACGCACTTATGGAGGGGCACTGGGGGAGTTTAATGCCTCCTTCATTTCTTTCAGGGAGCGACTTCGCGAGGAAACCGAGGCTAAAAACGCGATCGCGCGTACGGCCGTATCCCTCATCAAGCCTGGGATGCGCGTCTATCTGGATGCGGGAACAACGGCCTTCTCCATTGCCCAGGAACTGCGCCGGAATCTCCCGGAAGGACTCACCGTCATCACCAATAATCTCGCGTTGATTGAACCTCTTGGGTCGCTTCCCTCCGCCAAGACGATCCTGCTTGGAGGGCAGCTTCTGGAACGCCAATCGGTCTTACTCGGTGACGAGGCTGTGAGGGCAGCGGCTTTGCAGAAAATCGACCTCGCCTTTCTCGGAGCACAGGGGATGACGGCCGAGGGTCTCTGGAATTCACAGAGGGACATCATTCGCCTCCAGCAGGCAGTGATGAAAAGAGCCCCTCTTTCATTTTTCTGTCTCGACCACTCCAAACTCGGCCACAAAGCCCCCGAACATCTCGCGGACTGGTCAAGCATCAGTGCCCTGATCTGCGATCTATCCATTCCGGAACTGCGCCGCTCAGGCATTCTCCTCAAGCCCGGCACACTTATTTCTCCCTCCTCAGTCTAATTCTGACCAATCGTTAGCTAAAACCAAACCACACCCCAACCCCTCGTTATTCATGAATACCCAAGACATCATCCTTATTGCCAACGGCGATCTGCGTACCTCTGCCAATCAGAAATGTGAGGAAGCGCAACTGGCCATGGAGGCCCTGCTGATCAAGGCCATCGAGAAGGAAGGTCGCCAGGTTCGCCGCGGCCACTCCTTTGATCCCAAGAAAGGTCACAGCTTCATCGATAGTCAGAAATACGGCATGGAGGTCTTCCGAAACATCCCCAAGGATGCGCCGATCATCGTGGCCGAGGCGGTCTGGCAATACAGCCACCATCTACTTCAGGGACTTCTCACCCATCAGGGTCCCATACTTACCGTCGCCAACTGGAGCGGCACATGGCCCGGTCTGGTCGGCATGCTCAACCTCAATGGCTCCCTCACGAAGGCGGGCGTGAAGTACAGCACCCTCTGGAGCGATGATTTCAGCGACGAAGTTTTTTTGAAGGGCCTCCGTTCCTGGCTCACCACCGGGTCGGTCTCCCACGCGACTCCTCATGTGAAGAGCTACGAGAAGGCCGGGGTTCCCGCCGAGGCTGAAAAGCTCGGCGTTGAGTTTGCAAAGAAATTCCGTGACCACAAGGAGATCATGGGTGTCTTCGACGAAGGCTGCATGGGCATGTACAACGCGATCATTCCCGACGAACTCATTCACAAGACAGGGGTCTTCAAGGAACGCCTCAGCCAGTCGGCACTCTACGCCAAAATGCTGACTGTGAAGGACGAAGAGGCCCACAAGGTCTATCAGTGGCTCCTCGACCGTGGGATGAACTTCCACTTCGGTCCTAGCGAAGAAAACGATCTGACCGAGAACCAAGTCCTCCAGCAGTGCAAGATGTACATCGCTGCGGTTCGCATCGCCGATGAGTTCGGCTGCGCCACAATCGGCATCCAGTATCAACAGGGACTCAAGGATCTCGCCCCCGCTTCCGATCTGGTTGAGGGACTGCTCAACAATGTCGAACGCCCTCCCGTGTATGACGAGAACGGCAAGGAACTTTTTGCCGGCGAGGCGCTTCCCCACTTCAATGAAGTCGACGAGTGCTCCGGTCTCGACGGACTCATCACCTACAAGCTCTGGCGCCAGCTCGGCTTCTCACCTGAGAACACGCTCCATGACCTGCGTTGGGGCCGCCACTACACCGGCCCGGGTGGCAAGAGCCTCTCGGAGACGCTCGACGCCTATGTCTGGGTATTCCTCATTTCCGGGGCTGCACCACCGGCACACTTCATCGGAGGCTTTAAGGGCACCTCGAGCGAGCGGCAACCCTCCATGTATTTCCGCCTCGGCGGTGGCACCGTCAAGGGTATCAGCAAGCCGGGCTGGATCGTCTGGAGCCGTATCTTTATCGATGGCGGTGAACTCTGTTACGACACCGGTCTCGGCGAGATCGTCGAACTGCCGCAGGCAGAAACTGAAGATCGCTGGAAGCTCTCCACGCCCCAGTGGCCGATCATGCACACCATCCTCCCCGGCATCAGCCGTGACGAGATGATGGCGCGCCACAAAGCCAACCACATCCAGGTTGTTTATGCCCCTGACAAGGAGGGGGCCCGGAAGGGACTCTATGCCAAGGCCGCCGCGATGCGTGAGCTGGGCATGAAGGTTTCCATCTGCGGCGAGGTCTAACCACCTGCCACACAGCCAGTCGACCGCAACCATCGTTCGTTTCACCTCACGATCCCTCCCCGGTATGTCCTCACATTCGCATTATCTTGCCATCGACCTCGGTGCCGAAAGCGGGCGCGTCATGCTTGGGACGCTCTGGGAGGGGCGACTGACCCTGGAGGAGCTTCACCGCTTTGCCAACGGGGCCGTGGTGATCAACGGCACACGCCGCTGGGATCTTCTCCACCTCTACGCGCAAATCGTGGAGGGATTGAAGAAGGCCGGGGCACTCAACCTGCCGATCCGCTCGCTCAGCACCGACTCATGGGGTGTCGATTATGTCCTGACCAAGAAATCGGAACCCTTCCTTGCGGCACCCTACCAGTATCGCGACGAGCGAACCGATGGTTCCTACGAAAGGCTTGGGGAGGTGACGCGCGAGGAGATTTTTGCAGCGACCGGCGTTCAGTTCATGACCATCAACACGCTCTGCCAGCTACATACCGATCTGCTAGAGCGCCCCGAGATGTTGAAGTTCGCAGACCAGTTTCTGCTCATCGGCGACACCATCAATCACCTGCTGGGAGGTGACCCGGTCGCGGAGGCTTCGCTTGCAAGCACGACGCAGCTTTACAACCCGGCACACCATGATTGGGCCAGATCACTCATCGCGCGGCTCGGTCTGCCCGAGGCGATCTTTCCTAAGATTGTTCCCTCGGGAACCGTCATCGGGACTCTCTCGGGTGAGTTGCAGGCCGAGACGGGCCTCGGCCCTGTCAAGGTCGTTGCCTCCTGCTCCCACGACACTGGTGCTGCCATCGCCGCTGTTCCGGCTAGCAATCAAGAGGGCTGGGGTTATCTCAGCTCGGGCACATGGTCGCTGCTGGGAGTGGAATCCCCTGTTCCCATCCTCACCGAAGAAGCACGGCAACTTAACTTCACCAACGAAGTCGGCTATGGGGGCACGATCCGTCTTCTCAAGAATATCACCGGGCTCTGGATTCTTCAGGAGTGCATGCGCTTCTGGAGGGAGAGCGGTCAAAACCATACCTACACCGATCTGGTGAATTTCTCCCTCGAAGCCCCGCCGCTGACATCCCTCATCAATCCGGCGGACCCACGCTTCCTGAGATCCGGGGGCACGACAGCCTCAGGTGGCATGCCCGCGCGGATTGCGGAATATTGCGGGGAAACGGCGCAGCCGGTTCCTGAATCGGTAGGTGCCATCGCCCGATGCATTCTGGAGAGTCTCTCGCTCCTCTATCGCAAGACGCTCGGTGAACTGGAACAGCTCACCGGCACACCGATCAACCGTCTCCACATCGTCGGTGGCGGCACGCGCAATGACCTGCTCAACCAGTGTGCGGCAAGTGCCACGGGTCGCCGTGTGATTGCCGGACCGATCGAGGCAACGGCGGCAGGAAACATCCTGATTCAGGCACTGGCCTGCGGCTCCGTATCCTCCCTGACCGAGGCCCGCGAAATCGTCGCCCGTTCCTTTCCGCAAAATACCTACGAACCGCAGGAGACCCCCGTTTGGGAGTCCGCCTACAAGCACTTCATCTCCCTCCCCTAACCCTTTTCCCTTTCCCGATGCGCATCTCCCTCTTCATCCCATGCTTCGTCGATCAGATCTACCCCCAGGTGGCCTGGTCGGTAGTTCGTGTGCTGGAGGATCTGGGCCATCAGGTCGATTTTCCCGAGGGTCAAAGCTGCTGCGGCCAACCACCATTCAATACCGGCTACTGGGACGAGGCACGAACGGCTGCTAGGGTAGCCCTGGCGGCATTCCGTGATTCGGAAGTCGTCGTCGGCCCTTCAGGATCGTGCGTGGCGATGATGAAGGTCTTTTATCCACAGCTCTTCAAGGGTGATTCCCAGGAGTTGGAAGCGAGGGAACTTGCCGCCAAGACCCATGAATTTTCAAGCTTTCTGGTTAACACGCTTGGAGTCACTGATCTCGGGGCAAAATTTGAGGGCAAAGTGACTTTTCACGATGGGTGCCACGGTCTCCGCGAACTCGGAGTGAAGAAGGAACCGCGCGCCCTGCTTGCCAAGGTTCGCGGTCTGGAGTTGCTTGAAATGGCCGAAGCCGAGTCCTGCTGTGGGTTTGGCGGAACCTTCGCCGTGAAGTTTCCGACCATTTCAACGGCGATGGACGAGGTGAAATGCGCCTCCATTCTCGAAACTGGTGCCGATGTGGTCGTCTCCAACGATTCCAGTTGTCTCATGCAGATCCGGGGCATGCTCGACAAACAGAAAAGCACCATCCGCAGTCTCCACCTCGCCGAGATTCTCGCTTCCCGTTAACATCCCCATCCTGACGCCATGACCACTTTTGCCTCCGAGTTCAAGAAGATGGCCGGTCGTTACACGGCAGATCTGACGCACCGCGCCTTCATCAAGAAGGCCCTGAGCGGCTATTACCAGAAGAGGGATGATTCCAAAGCCTCATTCCAAAGCTGGCAGGGAGCGCGTGATCTTGCCGCCGAAACAAAATACGAGGCCGTCAATCACCTCGACAGGTATCTTGTGGAATTTGCCGAGAAAATCGAGGCACGCGGGGTCAAGGTTTTCTGGGCCCCCTCCGCCGGCGAGGCCCGCGACTACATCCTCGGTGTCGCCAGGGAAAACGGCGTTCGTTCCATCATCAAGTCGAAGACGATGACCAGCGAGGAGATTCATCTTAACGATGCCTTGGAAAAAGAGGGCTACGGCGTCTTTGAATCGGATCTCGGGGAATACATCGTCCAGTTGCGCAAGGAACCTCCGTATCATCTTGTCTTTCCCGCCATGCATCTCACGCGTGGACAGATCAGCGATCTCTTCCAGAAGGAACTCGGCTCGGCCCCGACCGACAGCCCTGAGGAACTGACTATGATCGCCCGCAGCGTCATGCGCCAAAAATATTGTGAGGCCGACATGGGGATCAGCGGTGCGAACTTCGCCGTGGCCGAAACTGGAATGATTTCCATCACGGAAAATGAGGGGAATGCGCGCCTGACCACATCGCTGCCACGGATTCATGTCGCCATTCTTGGCATTGAGAAAGTGCTGCCCCGCTTGGAGGATCTCGCCCTTTTTCTGCCGATGCTTGCCACCGCGGGGGCCGGACAGCAGATGACCTGCTACAACACGATGTACGGGGGGCCTCGCCAACCGGGCGAGATCGATGGCCCCGAACAGATGCATGTCGTGCTTCTCGATAATCGGCGCACCGAGATTCTGGCAGATGCCGAACAACGCGACACCCTCGGCTGCATCCGCTGCGGAGCGTGTCTCAATGTCTGTCCGATTTTCAAGAATGTCGGCGGTTACAGCTACGGCACCACTTATCAGGGACCGATCGGATCGGTCATCACCCCCCACTTGCGCGGACTCCAGGATTGGAAGCATCTCTCCGCCGCCTCCTCCCTCTGCGGAGCCTGCACGGAAGCCTGCCCGGTGAAGATCGACCTGCACCATCATCTTCTGCAAAACCGTCGCAACGCTGCTGCCGCCAAGCCCGTGCTGATCGAAAAAATCTCGTTTCTCGGCTTCGCCTGGCTGATGAGCCATCCGTCGGTTTATCATCTAGCAGCAAAACTCGGTCGTATTTTTCAGCCACTCCATCCCCTCGTCAACGGAACATTCCTTGATCCCCTGATCGCCTGGACCCGATCACGGGCCTTTCCAAACCTTGCCCCCACTTCCTTTCATGAGCAGTGGAAAAAATCCAGAAAATGAGCGACGGCAAAACAATTATTCTCAACCGCATCCGCGAGGCACTTCGGGAAAATCCAGCTCCCCGGCCACATGCCTCTCACACTTCCTCCGACCGGGAGGAGGTTCCTCGGGATCACACTCCAAGGGAATGGCTTCCAAAGGTTGGGGAGAGTCTTGTCGAGCAGATCGACCTTTTTGCACGGCAGTCAGAGGGACTGAAAACGGAGCTCCATCGGTGCGGCAACATGGAGGATGCCCGGGCGATCCTCTCCATGCTGACAACAGAAGGAGGATGGAAAAAAATCGCCACGCATACCACCCCGGATACCTCCGCCCTGTTAGAAAAAAATTGTTCCGAGATCCTGAAAACAGACACCGGATACCGGATTGATGATCTGGAATCGTGCGATGCGGGAATTACCGGATGCGAGTGCCTTGTCGCCCAGACAGGTGCCATCCTCGTCTCGGCACCGAGTGCCGGTGGGCGTGCCCTCTCCGTACTCCCCCCCCATCATATCATCATCGCCAGAACCTCGCAGATGGTTCCTGACCTGACTGCCGCCCTGGAACTGGCAAAAAAGCGCTACGGGAATAAATTTCCCTCCTTTCTTTCGTTTATCACCGGCCCCTCCCGCACCGGTGACATCGAGCGCATCCTTGTCCTCGGCGCCCATGGCCCAAAGCGACTGACCGTTCTTCTGCTTGAGGGGTAAAACAAACCCGGGTCTAATCCATTTCCACACGCTATTTCCGCCGATGCATCATCATGCCCGGATTGGCAAGACTACCTTTGTGAAACAGGAATATCCTCCCTTTTCGTTGCATGCAAGTCGCCCGATTGTCCTGCTTCTGCTGCTTGTGGCTTCCTTGATGCTCCTTGTTTGTCCCGGCAGCAGACTATGGGCTGATTCTCCCATCCCCCTGGTTCAGAAACCTCAGCGTCCCAATCCTGAACTCGGCCCGACAAAGATCGGCTATGCAGTCTATATCGCCGACATCACGCGCATCGACAGTTCCACCCAGACCTTTCTGGTCAACTTCATGCTGATCCTGCATTGGAAGGATACACGCCTGGCTTACTCCGGTCATCAAACGAGAGAATATGCACTTTCCGATGTCTGGGCTCCCCCCATCCTCTTTGAAAACCAAACCAGGGATCTGGTCCGCTCGCTACCCGAAATCGTCACCGTTACGCCGGACGGATTGGTCTCTTATCGTCAGCGTTATATCGGTGAGTTTTCACAGGCACTCGATCTGAGAGCCTTCCCCTTTGACCGGGGCACCTTCGGCATCCACCTTGTCTCGCCGGGCAACAGCCCCGACGAGATCCTCTTCCTGCCAGGGGAAGAGGGGCTGAGGATCGGGCTGAAAAACGGCATCGGGATCGCCCCGCAGATCTCCATGTCCGACTGGCACATTCTTTCCACCGACAGCGCGGTAAGGCCCTATGTCATTACCCCGGGAACCCAGATCGCCAGTTGCGATTTCAAGTTCACCGCTGCGCGCAATTCGTCGTATTTCATCATCAAGGTACTGCTGCCACTGCTGCTCATCGTCATGATGTCCTGGGCTGTCTTCTGGATCGATCCCTCCGACTCCGGAGCCCAGTTCAGCATTGCGGTGACGGCGATGCTGACCCTGATCGCCTACCGCTTCGCCATCGATGCCAATGTGCCAAAACTTCCCTATCTCACCTGCCTTGATAAATTCGTTCTCTTCAGCTCGCTGCTTGTCTTTGTCACCCTCATTCAGGCGATCATCACGAGCAAGCTGGCAAAACACGGCAACCTGGAACGAGCCCGTGCCATGGATAGACACTGCCGATGGATTTTCCCCCTGATCTTTTGCATCATGACCGCAATCGTTTTGCTTTTCTGAAATTTTCCCCAGTGGCCGATCAATCACTCCTCCATCCACTACTCGCCTCATGCAAGTTGGGAGGCTGTGCCTTGCTGGCTGTAACCCTTCTCGCAGGCTGCGCCTCGGATGCCTCCGTGAAGGTGCAACAGCCCCGGTACAAACCGCAGGCAACCGCCGTGTCATCCTCTTCTGATCGGGTGAAGAAGATGGAAGTATCGATCATCAATGCCCTCCATTGCGGGGGACGGCGTCCGCTTGTCGCGCTTGGAGAGAACATGGTGGCTGCACACACCGCTCTGGATCTGCTCAGGGCCAATCCCAAGGACAGCATTGCCCTGCACGATTACAATTTCGCAGTCGCCCGCATTCTTGGCCTTATTAAGGCAGCCAAGCTCAATCCCTGGAGCCAACCGCTCACGGTTCCGACAAGCAATGGCCCGATGCTGCTTGCCTACAAACCCGATCCGCGCCCCCAGTGGAATCCCTCACTCTACACCTTCACGCCCGCGGATCAGTTCAAAATCGACGGAATCTATGTGAAGGAGCACGCAACCCGTCCGGGTATTGGCGCGCCGATTGTGGCTATCGGCAAAAGCTTCAATTCCGACTGGCGCAACAACTACTTCACGAGAAAAACATATTACGGGGTCACTGCCGTGATTTCCTTTAAGGGAAACAAAGGCTTGGTCGAGTTTGCTGATCCGCTGCATCAGGAGACCATTTCGCTTAATGGCCATGCCTATCCCCTGGCCGCAGATTTCACCGTGCCTCTGGCGGTGATGCTTGCGGAAAGCGCTCCCAATGCCCCAAAACTCCAGCGGATGCTCAACCCCGAGAAATATGCCTCCACCGCGCATCTCTCACGTCTCGAACCGTATGATCCGAACAAGACCGTTGTTCTGGTGGTTCACGGACTGATGGATGCCCCCTCCACCTGGGCCCCGATGATCATCCACCTCCGCAGCAACCCCGAAATTCGGAAGCATTACCAGTTCTGGTTCTTTAGTTATCCCTCAGGCTACCCGTATCCCTACTCTGCATCCCTGCTGAGAAAGGAACTGGATGGTGCGGAACGAAAGTATCCCTTGCACAAAAAGATGATCGTTATCGGTCACAGCATGGGAGGGTGCATCAGCCGGCTCTTGATCACGGATTCGGGAGAGAAGCTCTGGAAACTTCAATTCGGCAAGACCCCCGATCAAACCAGCCTCTCTCCCGTAAGCAAACGGCTCCTTGAGGAGGCACTGATCTTCCAACATCGCCCGGAAATCGGTCGCGTCATCTTCATCTCCTCTCCGCTGAAGGGAAGTGAGATCGCCAAAAATCCCCTAGGCCGCATCGGTTCCATGCTGATCAGGACACCGGGATCACTTCTCTCTGTGGGAAGCGATGCCCTCAAGCACATGTCTTTTCATGCGGGTGATCTCAGGATTAAACGCGCCCCCAATAGCATCGATACCCTCTCCCCAAACAACCGCTTTGTGCGCAACATCAATCAGATTCCCATCACTGCCGGCATTCCTTACCACACGATTATCGGCGATCAGGGAAAGGGCGATTCACCGCATTCCTCCGATGGGGTCGTCCCCTATTGGAGTTCGCACATGGATGGAGCCGTCTCCGAATGCATCGTCCCTAGCGGACACGGCGCACATCAGCATCCCAAGACCTTTGCAGAAGTGACCAGGATTCTGAAAGCCAATAAGCCGACTCCTCAGAACCCCTGATTTGGAGAACTTTTTGTTCTTGGTAAGGTCGGGGTCTAGTTTTTTGTCAGGACGACATCACTGACATCGATCTCGCCCGCGCCCGAATTACTCGCCTTGAACATGATATTGACAAAGGCCGTACCCACCGGTGCCTTGGCGACAAGCACCCCGTCTACCCAACCTTTGCCGGCGATAGCCATGGGACCAGCATCCCTTTTGATGTTCTTCAGCTCTTCGGGAGTAGGTGTTCCCTGAGGCCCTGCGGCTTCGGGATTATTGAGCCAGGTGCCTTTGGTATCCAGAAACTGGATCATGGCGTAGCCTGGAGATCCTTTGTTGGTACTCGTCGTCTTGCTTGTATACGCTAACTGGTAGCTGGTCTCGGGACTTGCTGGCACTTTTTGATAGAGCCCGATTCCGGCATGATCGTCCGTATCGCTGAAATGGGCTGCTTTACCCGATTTCCTTGTCCCATCGGAAATTACTTCCACCTTGCAGACCTTTTCGGGGGTGGGTGTGCCGACTACCTTGCCGACAGTCCATCCTGTGGTCCCCTGTGAAAAATCTCCGTTTTGGAGAAGATTTTGTGCCGATGCCGCTGAGAGCAAAGCAAAAGTGTAAAGGAATGCTGAAAGGAGGATTGTCTTGGGGAGCATTTTCATAGCGAGAGACTTTTCATGTTGCATCCTGCTTGTCAACTCATGTTTGCCTGTTCCAGGGCGGAATTTCTGCCCAACATCAAAGCCGCCCATTTCCCCCTCTTGAGTGTCCTGAGATGCTGGAGTTGAAGCGTTAAAAAGGTCTTTAGAATAGCCGACTCCTCCACCGCCAGAATGCCGGAGAGAATCAGCCTGCCGCCGGGCTTGACGGCTCCCGCAATCATCCCTGCCGAAGCAGTCAGAATAGTGGAGTAGAGATTTGCCGTCACGATATCGTAAGACCCCGCCTTACCCGGCGGCTTCCATCGCAAGACATCGGCTTTTTTAAAGTGTGAGCGGGGCAATGCGTTAAGAATTGCATTCTCTTGGGAAATCCTCACACACCGGTCGTCAAAATCAACTCCGAGAATTTTTTCGGCACCCAGCACTTCTGCGGAAAGTGTCAAAATGCCGGAACCGCACCCCAGATCCAGCAACGACCACTTTTTGCCAGCCTTGTGCAGAGAAATCGCCGCCTGCACAAGCAACTGTAAGCAGCGAGCTGTTGTTGCATGATCGCCTGTGCCAAAGGCCATGCCGCTTGGGATCAACAGGGCTTTTCCTTTGCCAAAACCTCTCTCTTTCAGAAAGAGTTTCTTGTCACGATAAACCCGAAGTTCTCCGGCAATCCTTAAGGGGTCGCAGATTTTGGTAGCCGGGGGCTGCCATCCCGCTGCATCGAAAGGACGGACGCTGCCGCCGAATCGGCTCCTGATCGTTCGTGCCGTGACGCGATCCGTATAAAGATCGATCCGGATTGCACGGGATGCTGGAAACTTCTTAATCACAAGGGCTTGCTCCCCGGCAAAGCGAAGTCTTTCAACCCATGTATCCTCCCATTTTTCGGAGGAAATCCGGGTCCAGAGATGGGTGATGGCCTTCATTTGCCCAGTTGTTATCACTATTTTGAAGGAAAGCCCCTCATTTTCCACTTGTCCGGCGCGGACTCTCTTCTAGGCTCCCTCTTATGTCGACGGCCATTCTGCCACCTCCTCATCTCCATGCCACGCCAGTCACGGCACCGATGGCCTATGATTCCAAGGTCGAGGGCAATATTATCATCACCAAGCTGGATGCCGCCATCAACTGGATGCGAAAAAACTCGCTCTGGCCGATGCCGATGGGTCTGGCCTGTTGCGCCATCGAATTGATGGCCGCTTCGTCCTCACGGTTTGACATCTCTCGTTTCGGCGCGGAAGTCATGCGTTTCTCCCCCCGTCAGGCCGATGTCATGATTGTGGCCGGGACAGTGACTTACAAGATGGCTCTCTCCGTGAAGCGAATCTACGAGCAGATGCCGGAGCCAAAATGGGTGATTGCCATGGGTGCGTGCGCCTCTTCCGGCGGCATGTATCGCAGCTACGCAACCCTTCAGGGTGTCGATCAGATCATTCCCGTCGATGTATACATCTCCGGCTGTCCTCCGCGTCCCGAAGCTCTTCTTGACGGACTCATGAAGCTTCAGGCGAAGCTGATGACGGAAAGTTCATTGCTCGATCAGAAGCGGGCGCTGCTGGAATCGATCCGATGAGTGCAGCTGACGATGCCGGCAAAATTGAGGCAGCTTTTGCCTCCGACAAGTTCCTGCGGAGTGAATTCCGTGGCGAGACGACTCTCTCCTTCGATGCCTTCCGTCTCCGTGATCTCTGTTTCTTTTCACGCGATCAGCTAGGATACGATATGCTGCTCGATATCAGTGCCGTCGATAATTTCGGCACAGATCCCCGGTTTGAAGTCGTCTATGAACTTTATTCCATCGAGAAAAAAACCCATCTCCGATTCAAAATCACGACTCCGGAGGATGTTGCCGAAGTCGACACCGTCTGTGATATATGGCCGACGGCCGATTGGCATGAGCGCGAAATTTGGGATCTGATGGGGATTCGTTTCAAGAATCACCCCGACCTTCGCCGCATTCTGATGTGGGAAGGGTATCCGTACCACCCTTTGCGCAAGGATTTTCCTCTCGAGGGACTGCCAAGCGATGTTCCTGATGTCGCCTTCACCGAAGTCGCCCCGCTCGCAGGGGGGCCATTCGTCACCATTCCTACCGAGGGCAATACCGAGGTGCGCGAACCCCGTGCCCGCCATGCCGGGGAGATTCCCACATCGGCCACCTTCATCGCGGAGCCTTGATCGCCGGGGAATCTGCCTTCCGCGAGTATCTTTCCCGTCTGGGGGGGGAGACGCGTGTCGCTCTGGACACGGAGGCCGACAGCCTTCACTGCTACTTTGAAAAGCTCTGTCTCATCCAAAGCGGATGGGGGCAGGATCCGCAGAGCGGATGGGCCGAGGATCTCAAGTTAATTGATCCTCTGGCAGGACTTCCCTTGGAGGATTTCTTTGTGGCCCTAAAGGGGAAGACCATCCTCTTCCATGATGCCGATTATGATCTTCGACTCCTGCGACGCATCGGGGACTTTCCTGATGACAGGATTTTCGACACCATGATTGCGGCACGCCTCACCGGAGAACCCCAGCTTGGGTTGGCGGCTCTGGTGGAAAAATATTTCGGCATTACCCTTTCCAAAGCTTCCCGCAAGGCAAACTGGGCCCAACGCCCCCTTTCCGATCAGATGGTCGAATACGCACTCAATGATGTGCGCTTCATGCCGCAGTTGGCTGACATTCTTGAAGCGCGGCTCCACGAACTCAACAGGATGGAGTGGTACCGCCAATCGCGGGATCGCATGGTCAAAGGAACCCGTGAAACCCGCCAGAGGGATGAGGAAAATCTCTGGCGCATCACCGGTTACGCAGCTCTCTCTCCGCGTGGATGGGCCATCCTGAGAGCCGTTTGGCACTGGCGAGACAATGAGGCAAGGCTCTGGGATCGCCCCTCTTTTCATGTGCTTTCCAACGAGAATCTCCTGCATCTTGCCGATGAGGCATCCAAGGGAGGAAACTTTGCCCGCCCCCGAATCCCCCAGCCGCGTGCCGCCAGACTTGAGGAGACGCTGGAAGCAGCCCTGGCACTGACCGAGTCCGAATGGCCCAAAATGATCCGAGGCATCCGCGTGCGGGCCAGTAAGGATCAGGTCGACCGGTTCAATAAACTCCGTGATCACCGTGACAAGATAGCGCGCGATCTGCAGCTTGATCCTTCGATTCTGGCTCCCAAAGCCGCTCTCGAGGCCGCCGCTGCGGATCTCAATGCCCCCGTCCTCCTGCCTTGGCAAAGGGAACTTCTCGGTCTTCCTGTCCTAGTCGAGACAACCGGGGAGGATTGATTTCCCTCACAGCTGTTCCCAAGGATGAGCATTCCCAAGGAAGTCTCCGCATTGATCACTCTGGCATTGAGCGAGGATCTTGGAAAAACGACTGCCGATTCCTTTAATATTCTGGGTGATGTCACCTCGTTGGCGTTCATCCCTGCCGAATCAACTTCGAACGCCACGCTCCTAGCCCGGCAGTCCCTCACACTCTCCGGCCTTGAAGTTGCGATCGAGTGTTTCCACCGCATCGATCCAACACTCTCGATTATTCCACATGCCAAGGAGGGAGATGAGGTAAAAACAGCTCAGGCGCTTCTCACCATCCACGGCTCCACACGCTCGATCCTCTCGGCGGAACGCACCGCTCTCAATTTTCTTGGCCGGCTCTGCGGGATCGCCACACTTTCCAGCCGTTACGCTGAAGCCGTGCAGGGAACGCATGTCAAGCTGCTCGACACGCGCAAGACAACTCCCGGTTGGAGACTCCTTGAGAAACAAGCCGTCAAAGCCGGTGGCTGTGTCAATCACCGCATGGGCCTCCATGATGCCGTCCTGGTGAAGGACAATCATCTTGCCTCTCTCGGTGATCTCTCGCTGCTGTCACCCGTCATTCAACGGATAAAAAGGGAACATCCCGGTCTCGAAATAGAGATCGAGGCAGACACTCTGGAACAAGTGGAGCAACTGCTGTACCTGTCCGGCATTGATGTCATTCTGCTCGACAACATGTCCTGCGAACTGATGCACAAGGCGGTTGCGCTTCGGAATGAAAAAGCCCCTGGAGTTTTATTGGAGGCAAGCGGGGGCGTGACTCTGGAAAGTGTCCCTGAAATTGCCCGCACAGGCGTGGATCGAATCTCGGTCGGTGCCCTGACCCATTCCGCCGTGAACGCCGATCTCTCGTTGGAAATCGAACCCGGTTGAGTCATGCCTGCGGACTCAGCACTCGACGAGGCGTTTCTCACTAGGGCATCACCTTGGGGGATTCCCATACAGGTTCTTGCTGAAATAACCTCCAGCAATGATGAGCTTCTGCGCTTGGGAGAAACAGGCGCGGCACATGGGACGCTCCTGTTTGTCGAAAAGCAGACGGCAGGGCGCGGGCAGTTTCAACGCGTCTGGGCATCGGGCGAACCACTCGGCCTTTGGTTCTCGCTGCTGCTCCGCCTTGAGATCAGCGATACAACCATTCCTGCTCTCTCGGGCTTTGCCGCTGTCGCCATCATCGAGACACTTGATGCACTCGGCTTGAGTCATGCCCGAATCAAGGCCCCCAACGATGTTCTCGTGCATGGTCGCAAGATTTCCGGCATTCTGGTTGAGACACGCACGGGGAAAAATCCCTTCGCCGTCGTTGGAATTGGCCTCAATGTGAATCAACAGCTGAAGGACTTTCCCTCCGAACTGCAATCCACAGCCACTTCCATGGCTCTTGCCGAAGGAAAGTGCTTTGACCGCAACCATGTCGCCGCGTTGCTGCTCCCTGCTCTTGCCAGGTACGAGCAACTCATGCGTCACGATCCCGCCCACTTGCTCGCCAGTTGGAACTCACTACTCTTGGGTATCTGATGAAACCGTACGACGCATTCCGTCCCATCCTCGCCATCGAGTCATCTTGCGACGAAACGGCAGCAGCCATCCTGCGCTCCCCGGGGATCATCCTCACAAGCATGATCGCCTCACAAGCCGAGGAACACGCCCGCTTTGGTGGAGTCGTGCCCGAGGTTGCATCGCGCAATCATCTCCTCGCCATTGATCCGCTCGTCCGCCGCGCTCTGGAAGAGGCCGATCTTTCTCCACAGGATCTCGGGGCCGTGGTTGCCACCTCGGGACCAGGACTTGCTCCTGCATTGCTCGTCGGGGCCTCCTATGCCAAAGGCTTTGCCCTTGCACTTGATATCCCGTATCTCGCACTCAATCATCTGGAGGGGCATCTGCTCTCCCCTTTTCTGGGAGAGGAGACCATTCCGCATCATATCGGCCTTCTCGTAAGCGGTGGGCATACACAACTCACCGAAGTGCGCGGTGCCAGTGACTACACCATGCTTGGCAGAACGCTGGATGATGCGGCGGGGGAGGCCTTTGACAAGGTGGCAAAACTGCTTGGTCTCGGCTATCCCGGCGGCATCGAGATCGACCGTCTCGCCGCCACAGGAAACCCTGAGAAATACCCGTTTCCCAAGGCACTCATGGAACGGGGAGAGAGGGGAACCCTCGATTTCAGTTTTAGCGGACTCAAGACCTCTGTCCGCTACTTTCTGGAGAAGAATCCCGACCTTGCCACATCAACGGAAGGGATGGCTGATCTCTGTGCTTCTGTGCGACACGCCATCGTCGATGTCCTGATCCAAAAGACCGCCCGCGCCGTCGAATCATCCGGCCTGAACGAAGTCGCCATCTCCGGAGGCGTCTCTGCCAACAAAGCTCTGCGTCTGGGACTACAGGAACTCTGCCGGACAAAGGGATGGAAACTTCATCTCCCGGCTCCCGAACTCTCCACCGACAACGCGGCCATGATCGCCTTCGCTGCCATCCATCATCTCAAAGCCGGTGAATCCAGCCCCATCGGGCAAGAGATCTCCCCACAGTGGGGAGTGGGGAGGTAGGGCCGCAGATTGCTTCGGCAAACTTGCACCAAAATCACTTCAAAACAGTCACTGAATCGAATGAGGCGTGAGTACGCCCGAGTTCAATGCCTAGCATTAGCTAGGTCCCACGCGTATTGCCGAAAAGTTGGATCTGTAGCCTCGGCGCATAGCGAAAACCATGTTCGAGACACATTTCAGCTAATAGCGGCCCGCGCTCACGCAGTGTCTCAACATCAGTCCCCTCGGGCATGAGCAGTACACGATCTCTGGTAAAGCCCGGAATAGTTCCCACTTCAGCGAGGAAGCTTTCAATCTCAGGCATATCCTCAACGGCTGAGACGACAAACTTAAGTTGGGAGGGATAGGAGTTCAACCATTCACGGGTGACCTGCGGCTGGAGTCGTGTGGATTCGTGCTTTTCACGCCATGGCCCTGCCTGTTCCAGATCTGGAGTGGAGTTCGCGAGTTTCGGACTGAGGGAAGCGAGATCACAGGGAATGCCGCCGGGAGTAACAGTCGCCGCTGTTTCAATGGTGATGTGCATCCCTTCAGCACGAAGTCCAGACGCCAGTTCATGAATGCCAGAGGCGATCATTGGCTCCCCACCGGTCAGTACAACATGAGGGCAGTCGTAGGCTTTCACCTGTTTGATGATGGTAGAAATTTCCATGTTTTCCCCATCGGGATTCCACGAGGCATAGGGAGTGTCGCACCAGCGGCAGCGAAGATTGCAGCCCGAGGTGCGGACAAAAACGGAGGGGACGCCGAGCAGCAATCCCTCTCCCTGGATGGAATGGAAAATTTCGGAAATGTGCATCAGAGGAAGAGGTAAAAAGTCAGAAAGTGGGAAAGCTAAGATATTTAGAGGCACTTCTCTTTACTTTCGCGCCTTTTACTTTCCTACGTTCCCATCTCTTTTTGAGGTTTCAAGGGAAGAGGATCGATTGCTGCATAAACCGTTGGATCGGGGACTCCGGCCAGCAGGAAAGCCTCGCGCCGCTCAACACAGGTGCCACAGCTTCCGCAATGCAACTCCCCCCCCTTGTAGCACGACCATGTTTTTGAAAAATCAACTCCGAGTTCCACACCTCGTCGGGCAATGCCAGCCTTGTCGGTCTTCACAAAGGGACGCAGGAGCTGGATGCGCGCATAGGTTCCTTCGGAGATAGCGCGGGCCATCGGTTCGAGGAAGTCTTCACGACAGTCAGGATAGATCGCATGATCTCCAGAGTGCGCGGCGATGACGATACCCCCGGCTCCGTGGCTCTCGGCAAATCCGGCGGCGATTGCGAGCATGATGCCGTTGCGAAACGGGACAACGGTTCTCTTCATGGATGCCTCCTCGTAATGCCCGTCGGGAATGCTGCCGCCGCTCTTTAAAAGATCGGATTGGAATTCCCGCGCAACAAAATCGAGCGAGGCAATGCGATGCAGCAATCCCGCTTGCGCACAATGCCACGCCGCCATCGAAAGTTCCCTGGCATGATGCTTTGCCCCGTAGTCAAAGCTAAGCCCGGCCACAACTTCATGCTCCCTCAGCGCCTGATGAAATGCCGTGACGGAATCCATGCCACCGCTTAGCAGGACGACGACTTTCACCGGCTTTTCTTGTTTTTCCCGGCCAAATGAGTCGCCTCAACCCTGATTCCAATGCCACCACGGGGTGAAAAATCGCCGATCACCGTGGCGCGGCGCGGCTCAATTGCGGCAACCACATCGTTTAAAATCCTGTTCACGATCCCCTCTGCAAAAACGGCCTGATCACGATAGGCACCGAGGTATTGCTTGAGCGATTTGCTCTCGATGCAGCGACGATCAGGAGTGTAACGGATGGTGATCTCCGCAAAATCAGGCTGCCCGGTCACGGGGCAATGCGAGGTGAATTCCTTCGTGGAAAAGGTGACTTCATAATCGCGTCGTGAGGGGCTTTCAAAGCTTTCCAGCACAGCTTTATCAGGAGAGTCAAGCGGTGGCAGCGGCCCTCCACCCAGAAGGGTGAGCGAGGATTTTGGTTTCGGGATTTTAGCCATAGCATGATCGTTCCATGCCTTTCCCTGTCTTTCAATCCCTGGATGGTAGTGTATGATCTTTCCGTGCGAAAAACTCTCCTCTGGATTTTCTCCATTCTTATAATTTTCATCCTGCTTGCACTCGCCGCGGGCGTGGTTCTTAACCGTTGGCTCTCAGGCGAGGGATTCCACACATTACTTGAACAGAAATCTTCGGAAGCACTCCATGCCAAGACCTCCTTTGGAGAGCTGCAATGGGGCTGGCTGGAAATTTCCTCTCCCCGCTTCAATGCCGATGGTCAAGGGGGGACATCGCTTCGCAAGATGGAAGCTGGTGGGCTGCACGGTCGCTTGGATCCCACAGGGCTCTTGCAGGGACTCTGGCGTGTTCAGGAAATTTCGCTGGAGCATGCTTCGATTCACATCGACTCGGCCCGCCATCCCAAGGATGCAAGCCTCAGCGTGCATCAGCAGATTGCCACCCCGCCTCCATCCCTCCCATCCTGGATTCCCACTCTTCTCGAGATCGACCTGATCCGTTCTCAAAAAACCGATGTGCTGATTGAGCTTCCTTCTGGAATGGCCATTGACATTCAGGGTACGCATCTGGAGGCCAGACCCGAGGGACACGAAACTCGTTTTGAGGCGCGAGGTGGTACGCTGAAAAGTCCGTTTCTTCCCGATCTGCGTCTGAACTCGCTTCGCTGTCGAATTAAGTCCGACCTCGTCGATCTGACCGGTGCAGAACTCGGCTTCCCCTTGGGAGGAATCCTTCAACTCGAAGGCAACTTTCCCGATGCCAAGGAAAGCTTCCTGACCGGTCATTGGGAAAAGGTGCCCATCGCCACACTGCTCCCCGCCTATTCCAAGCAACTTCTCGGCACGGTGGATGGGAATGCCACCGTTAGTTGGGATTTGGCAGGCGTTCACACGGTCACCGGAAATCTCCGCGCCCACGATGTCACCCTCTCCGAGATTCCGATGCTTGATGCGGCGGCACGATTCACCGGCATGGAGCAGTTCCGCCATCTCCCTGTGCAGAAAGTGGAAGCCTCCTTCTCGACAAAAAACGGTATTACTCAATGGAATGATGTCGTGCTTGAATCCCGGGGCATGATGAAACTCATCGGCTCGGGAAGCATTGCCCCGGGATCCGTCAGCGGATCTCTCTGGCTCGGCCTGCCTGCCTCCATTGTCGCTCACCTGCCGGGGGCCGTGCAGGTATTCTCTGGCAGCGGGAACGATGGCTTCCTCTGGACACCCCTGTCTGTCGGCGGAACCCTCTCCAATCCATCCGAAGATCTCACCCAGCGCTTGACCGCGGCAGCACTGGGAAATGTCGCCAACACAGTACTTCAAGGAGTGCAGCAACTGGTCAAACCATTTTCAGGGGCTACCAATGCCCTGCCGACCAATGCAATCCCTGCCGCCTCCGATGCGGCAAAAGGTGCCATGGATATCCTTGGGGGATTTCTTAAGTAACACGGCTTTTTCCCAACAGGCGAAGAGCCTCTTCCAAAGCCAGATTGGGGTCGGGATAGCAAGTGAGATTGATGTAGGGAAAATCGTGCTGGTTGCGGAACCATGTCATCTGCCTTTTGGCATACCGGCAGGTCGCCTGCGTGATGGCCGTGATAGCTTCTTCGCGTGAATTCTCTCCCCGCAGGAGCGCGCGGATCTCTCTAAGTCCCAGCGTCATCGCCGCTGTGGAACCGACTTTCTCTTCAGGCAATGCAGCCACTTCGGCCTCTACGCCACGGGTAAACATCGCATGCACATTCGTGGCAATGCGGGCGTTCAACTCCTCACGATCCCTGATAATCAGCATGGGGTAAACGCCGGGAGGAAGTTTCTTTCTCTGCGTACTTCGAGAGTGGGCCAGGGGCTTTCCTGTCAGCAGAACGATTTCCAGAGCGCGCTCGACACGGCGGCGGTTGGCAAGGTCGATTTGATCGGGAGCCTCACAATCGGCAGCTTCGAGGCGGCTTATGAGCGAGGGAAGGCTGAGGAGGGATAGTCGCTTTCTAAGAACGGGATCACTGGCCGGAAGTTCATCCAATCCTCCCAACAGAGCCTTTAGATAAAGGCCCGTACCACCCACGACAAGGGGTATGCGCCCACGCCCCGTGATCTGTTGCAGGATCGGCTCCACCATGCGCTGATAACGACCGACGTCAAAGCTCTCGCGGGGATCAACCATCCCTATGAGATGGTGCGGGATGGCAGACTGTTGCTCCTTGGTGGGCTGGGCCGTAAGGATGGACATTCCTTCATAAACCTGAAAGGCATCCGCTCCGACGATCTCTCCGCCCAACTTTGTCGCCAACTCGAGGGCTAAAACAGTTTTGCCGACCCCAGTGGGGCCGGCAATGATCACTGTTCCCGTTGGGAAGCGTGCTTCCTTACGGATCACGGAAACAAAACTACAGGGACGGACTACGCTGCCGCTTCGTTCGACTCGGAAGCTGCCTCGTTTGAAGCTTCACGACGCTCGGATCGTTCGCTTCGGCTCTCGGCCACGGCCTTGGCACCGCTAACGACCATCTTGCGGCCCATATATTCCTTGTCATGAAGTTCGGTGACAGCACGCTTGGCTTCCTCGACGGTGGAGAGCTGGACAAATCCGAATCCCTTCGAGCGATGAGTCTCGCGGTTGGCAACAATCTCGACATTCTGGACGGAGCCAATGCCGCTGAAGAGTTCCATCAGGTCGCTCTCTGTGGCATCAAAGGAAAGGTTGCCCACATAGACACGAGGAGTCGTGACTTCAATGCGCTCCGGCTTGCGTGATTGGCGGAGTGAAACGCCTTCCGGCCGATCAGCACGCGGTGCACGCTGAGGTTTGCCGCTCTTGGCAGGGGCTGCCTTTTTGGGGCCAAGCCCGATGGCTCCGAGGATCTTGGCAAAGAAGCCCTTCTTCTGGACGGTTTGACGGGTGGCCTCGTGCTGGCGAACTCGCTCTTCGCCACGGTGGCTACCGTGTCCTCCGCCAGAGTTATAGGAGGAATCT